>JGI24707J26582_10000877_pt1 | contig 24092 bp, 19 predicted proteins | sample BioPla1DNA1_FD_26582 | JGI IMG/M metagenome (IMG submission 26582)
CGAGATCCTCCGGTGCGACGCTGTCGAGATAATGCTGCAAGACACCGATCATCCCATTTAGAAAAATGACGCCGAAAGGCACCCAAAAAATGATCCTGCCGATCCAGTTGAGGCGGTAATTGATCGTGCCGAACATGAGTCCTATAAAATATACGCCCACGTATAGAAAAAAGAGAATGACAAAGGTTAGTCCAAATCCCGGCAGTCCGCTCTGTTTCATCCATGCAGGGATCAAGTCGAGAAAGCTCGGGATATGACCTTTCAGAGCCGAGCTGATCAACTGAGCGACGTGAGTGAAAATGGTGACGGCAACACTCGTAAGCAGTCCGAAACAAAAGCCCTCGATCACAAACGCCTTTGTCATCGTTGATTTGGGTATTTGGTTTTGTGCTAGGAAAATAAAGTCTTCCCTGAAACCGAAGAGGCCGGCGATAAGGCAGGCGAGGAAATAGACGCCTTCAATACCTCCGACTCTCACAGTACTGCCACTTAAAGTAAGGACAAATCCTATAAGGTACAGTCCAGTCATCACACCGAAGAAACTGAGAAAGAATTTCTTGTAATCGCGTGCCAGTACCATAACCGTGCTCAAGAGCAGAGAATATTCTTTACGATTTGTTTTCATACGTGCCTCCTATCGATCAAGATTCATGCTGTAAGCGATGAAGATATCCTGCAAACCTGCCTGACTAACCGTAATGCCCGGAGGTAATGCCGAATCATCACCCGTCTGTCTCACAAGCAGGGATGTAAAGCCTAAGTCCTCCTTTTTCTCGATGACCGTATGAGCATCCTCAATCTGTCGCATTTGCTCCGAAGGGCCGACCAGATAGATATGAGCACTCAGGATACCCTCCAAGCTTTCTTCCAGAATGATCCGGCCGCGGTCGATAAAAATTACTTCTTCAATCAAGTTGCTGATTTCGTCAATTAAGTGTGTGGATAGAACAATCGTGTTTTCCTCCTCCCGATAGATACGTAAAATTTCGTTGTAGAGCAACTCTCTATTGACGGCATCATGCCCCATCGTCGGCTCATCCAGCAAAATAAAGCTCGCTCTCGTTTGCAAAGCCACAATCGACCTGACGATGGCGAAATGGCCGGTCGAAAGTTGGTTGAGGCGCTTATTATCATTGATACCGAAATCATTAAGGGTCTGTAACGCCTCCTCCAGATTGAATCTCGGATAGAACAAACTCGTGTAACGGCAAAGTTCTTTCACCTTAACAAAATCGGGCATCGTCTTCTCAGGTTCAGAGAAATACAGGTCGCGTGAAGAAACATCATCCAATTTCGCCTCATCGTCATAAAGAACGCGGCCGGTTGTCGGTTTAATACGATCGGCGATGATTTTGAGTAACGTCGATTTTCCTGCTCCGTTCCTTCCCAAAAGACCGTATATCTTGCCCGCTTCGAGTTCAAGATTAATATCGCGTAAGGCGCTGACATCACGGTAATTCTTCGATACATCACATACCTTAATTGTCTGCATCGTCTGCCTCCTTAATCCAGCGGATGAGATTTTCCGAGGAAATTTCTAATTGTCTGGCTTCCTTGATAAGAGGAAGTAAATAATCTTCCTTAAAAGCTGCCTGACGTTTCAATTTCAACATTTCACGGGCACCTTCTTTGACAAAAATGCCGATACCGCGTTTCTTGTAACAAAATCCTTCGTCGACCAATGCATTCACTCCCTTCCCTGCAGTAGCGGGGTTAATTTGAAAGACCCGGGAAAGTTCCGTCGTTGACGGGATCTGCTCTTCTTCAGCGTAAATTCCGGCAAGAATGGCATTCTCAAGACCTTCCTGTAATTGCAAATAGATAGGTCTTTGATCCTGACTGTTGAGTTTCATGGGCACCCCCTTTCTTGCTTTACTGGTTAACTACTTGACTAATTAACTGGCTAAGCTAATATTATTCTCAATACAACGACAAGTCAAGACCTGATTTGTAAAGTTTATGTAAGTTCAACTCAAATCATATTGAATATTAAAAGCACATCTTCTGCGTATTACGAGTTTTATGACGAATAATATTTGCGCTTTTTCAACTCTGTCAGATACATATAAGAGAATACTCCCCTCAACAAAAGACGTAATACGGAGAAAAATATTGCACCGTTCAAAAGGGGCGTTCTTTTCAAAACGCCCCTTTCTATCATTTGGAAAATATTATTTTTCTAACGCTCAATCAACTGCGTCGAGCAATTCACGGGCACACGCTGCGATACTTGCCGCTGTAAAACCGTACTTTTCAAAGAGCACGTCGCCGGGAGCCGAGGCGCCGAAACCGTCTATACCGATCACTTTTCCGTCAAGTCCCGTGTAACGATGCCAAGAAAGCGGTGTTGCCGCTTCAACAGCGATACGCCTTCGAAGCGCCGACGGCATGACAGACTCCTTATAAGCCGCTTCCTGCTCCTCGAATACTTCCATCGAAAGAACGGACACGACACGCACCTTAATCCCCTCCCCCTCAAGCACGTCGGCAGCGGACAGCGTCACAGGCAACTCTGAACCGGACGCCATCAAAAGTACATCGGGATTCCCGCCTCCGGTGCGAACGACATATGCACCGCGCAGCGCGTCATGAGCGGACGTCTCTTTCGAGGCGATACTCTGCCTCGACAAGATCAGTGCTGAAGGTTCTTCATTCAGCAGCGCCATATACCATGCTGCCGCCGTCTCAAAACGTCCTGCCGGGCGGTAGACTTTCAATCCGGGAATCGAACGAAGCATCAGGAGATGTTCAATCGGCTGATGCGTCGGACCGTCTTCACCAACCCCGATACTGTCATGCGTCAAGATGTAGATAACAGGTTGTTTCATAAGAGCCGAAAGGCGGAGCGCGCCCTTAAGGTAATCGGAAAAGACGAGAAATGTCGCAACGTACGGTCTCAACGCGCCGTGCAGGGCAATTCCGTTCGCTATCGCCGCCATCGCAAATTCACGAACACCGAAGTGAATCGTTTGTCCCGCAGGGTTATCTGCCGAAAAAGATTGGGCGTCCTTTATCGATGTATTGTTCGAAGGCGCCAAATCGGCACTTCCTCCAAAGAGGAAAGGCGTCTTGCGTGAGACATAATTCAGCACTTTTCCCGATGAAGCGCGCGTCGCCTCGTCTCGATCAAGCACAGTGAGAAGCTCGTGTAAATCGAGCGTCAAATCGCGGCGATTCAATGCGCGGTCAAGCAGTTCAGCTCGATCACTGTCCGTTTCTGCCCAACAGTCGTACAGCTCGTTCCAAGAAGTCTCTTCCGTCGCCAGTCTCTCCTTCACCTGCTCGAGGTACTCTCTAATTTCATCGGGAACTTCAAAGGGAGCAAGCTCTGTCGGCCATCCGAGCGTCTCTTTCGTCTTTACGACATTTTCTTCGCCGAGTGGAGATCCATGGCTCGAAGCTGAACCTTCCTTAGGTGAACCATACCCGATCTTTGTGCGTACCCGAATCAACGACGGGCGATCCTCCCGTGTTTTCGCCTCGGTCAAGGCACGTGAGATCGCGTCACGATCATTCCCGTCGGGAACCTCAAGAACGTGCCACCCATACGCCTCAAATCGCGCCCTGACGTCTTCTTTAAAAGCGAGATCGGTTGAACCTTCAATCGTGATCTTGTTATCATCATAGAGGACAATCAGCTTTCCGAGCTTTAACGTTCCGGCAAGCGACGCCGCTTCACTTGCGACACCTTCCATCAGGTCGCCGTCACCGCACAGCACGTACGTCCTGTGATCGATCACCTTGTGCTCAGGCGTGTTGAAACGGGCGGCAAGATGCGCCTCCGCCATCGCCATACCGCATGCGGCGGCAAACCCCTGTCCGAGAGGACCCGTCGTCGTCTCAACACCCACCGTATGTCCGTACTCAGGATGTCCGGGGGTCAGGCTATCCCACTGGCGAAATGACGTGAGATCCTCCGTTGTCAACCCGTAACCGAATAAATGCAACAGAGAATAAAGAAGCATCGACCCGTGACCGGCGGACAACACGAAACGGTCGCGATTCAACCAATTCGGATTGGCGGGATTGTGTTTCATATGATGCGCCCACAGTTCATATGCCATAGGCGCCGCCCCGAGTGGTAACCCGGGATGCCCCGATTTTGCCTTCTCGATCGCATCGATCGACAGCACGCGAACAGCCGTCACGACACGATCATCCATCCTTCTGTTCCTCATTCTCTTTGCCTCCTCACATAGATTCCATCTCATCTTGTCTCAGATGACAATTCTTGTATTTTTTGCCGCTTCCGCACCAACAAGGTTCATTGCGACCTGGAACATGCTTCTTTCTGTAAGGCGTAGCTGATGTCGAGTCCCCGCCCTGAGTCTCCGTCCGAGCTGATTGAGCCGGCGCTGACGGTCTCGTTCCTGCTGATTCCCGTGACCACCCGCTCGATCCTCTTCCTTCAAGCAATTGTGTCGGCACGCGTCTTTTCGGTGCCGGATCATCCGCAGTCAGCCTTGCCCTCATAATCAGCCGTACGGCATCGCGCTGAATCGCTTCATTCATCGCCTCGAACATGTCGTACCCTTCGCGCTTATACTCGACGACAGGATCGTGTTGCGCATAACCGCGCATGCCAATGCTGTCGCGGAGATCGTCCATGAGGTCAATATGGTCCATCCAATGTCTGTCAACTGCATGAAGAAGTATGATGCGTTCAGCTTCACGGAGCAGCTCCGTCGAGCCAAGTTCCTCACCGCGCTCTTCGTGACGCATCAAGGCATCCGCCTTTAAATCGGACGCCAGTTCGTGCCCGTCCATGTCTTCTTTCGACGTCGCGAAACGAGTGAGCGAGGGCAAAGGACCGTACATATCGTTAACGCGTGTTACGAACGCCTCCTTGTCCCAGTCGACTGTCCGATCGGAGATCGCCAGAAAATCGGCCAAAGTGGCGTCCATCGTCTCGGAAATAATCCGCTTATAATATGGCTCCAAATCATGACCTTCCAGCACTTCACGACGCTGCTTGTAGATGAGATTGCGCTGCGTATTCATGACGTCATCGTATTCAAGGACGTTCTTTCGAATCGCAAAATTCATGCCTTCAACACGCCTTTGCGCCGATTCAATCGTCTTCGTCAAAAGAGGATGCGCAATCTCCATATCCTCATCCACGCCGAGAGTAGAAAAGATGCGATCCATACGCTCGCCTCCGAACAGACGCATCAGATCGTCTTCCAGAGAGAGATAAAACTTCGAATAGCCGGGATCACCCTGACGACCGGCACGACCGCGGAGCTGATTATCAATGCGTCTCGACTCATGTCGTTCCGTGCCGACGATGCATAGTCCTCCGGCATCGATCACGCGTTGCTTTTCCTCTTCAATTTCCTCTGAAAAATGTTTCTTGAGAGAGGCAAAGAGCGCACGACCCTTTAGGATCACCTCATCATCCGTCACATTGTATGCCGTTGACTGCTCAATCAACTCTTCATCATATCCTTGCTTACGCATCTCCTGACGCGCCAAGAACTCGGGATTGCCTCCGAGGAGAATATCGGTTCCTCGCCCAGCCATGTTCGTCGCGATCGTCACGGCACCGAATCGCCCCGCCTGCGCCACGATCTCGGCCTCACGCTCATGATGGCGGGCGTTCAGAACGTTGTGTCTGATCCCGGCGCGCGTAAATAATTGCGACAATATTTCACTTTTTTCAACGGAAACCGTCCCGACGAGAACGGGCTGCCCCGTCACGTGAATCGCACGGACGTCCTCCAAGATCGCGCGGAATTTACCGGATTCTGTCTTGTAGACGGCATCGGGATCATCTTGTCGAATCATGGGAACGTTTGTGGGAATCGTAACGACATCGAGATTATAGATTTCCCTAAATTCACTCTCCTCCGTCATCGCCGTACCCGTCATGCCCGACAGTTTGTTGTACATACGGAAATAGTTTTGGAATGTGATCGTCGCAAGCGTCTTGTTCTCCTCTTTGATCTCGACGCCTTCCTTCGCTTCAATCGCCTGATGAAGCCCGTTACTGTACCGACGCCCGTACATCAGTCTGCCCGTAAAGTCGTCGACGATGACGATTTCCCCGTCAATAATCACGTAGTCGCGGTCGAGATGCATCGTCCCGCGCGCTTTCAAAGCGTTACTGATATGGTGATTGATCTCGTAATTCTCCTGATCGGAGAGATTGTCGACGCCGAAATAGCGTTCAGCCTTTTTGACTCCGCGCTCCGTCAAAACTGAGCTTTTCGCCTTCTCATCGACGATGTAGTCGGCGTCCGACTCGATTTCCATGAGTTCTTCCGTCGTGCGCATCGCCTCTTTTTGAATGATTACTTTGGGTGTCAAGCCTCTGGCAAAATCGCTTGCGCGCTGATACATCTCCGAAGAATCCGTACCGGCTCCCGAGATGATAAGAGGTGTCCTCGCCTCATCGACGAGAATGCTGTCGACCTCGTCAACGATCGCGTAATTCAGCTGTCTTTGAACACATTGGTCAAGCGATAACACCATGTTGTCGCGCAAATAATCGAATCCGAATTCATTGTTCGTCCCGTACGTCACGTCGGCAGCATAGGCTGCGCGTCGCGCCGTTTTATCTAATCCGTGCACGATCAATCCGACCGACAGGCCGAGATAGCGGTAGATTTTCCCCATCCACTCGCTGTCACGATGTGCCAGATAATCGTTGACCGTGATAATATGGACGCCTTCACCGTTTAGAGCGTTCAAGTAAGCCGGCAGTGTCGCGACGAGCGTCTTCCCCTCGCCCGTCCGCATCTCGGCAATACGGCCTTGGTGGAGTATGATCCCACCCTGAATTTGAACAGGGAAGTGCGTCATACCGAGAACGCGCGTGCTCGCCTCACGTACGGCCGCAAAGGCATCCGGAAGCACATCATCGAGCATGGCGCCGTCATTGATCTGCCTTCGGAAACGATCGGTTGAAGAACGCAGCTCACCTTCCGTCATACGCGCGTACTTATCCTGCAGCTCGAGGACTGCATTCGTCTTGGAGCGGATTTTTTTCAATTCGCGATCTGAATATGTGCCAAATAGGGCGCTAAATAGACTCATAGTATTCCTTTGTAGTAGATAGACGAGAGGGCGAAATGCCCTTCATTCATTTATAAGCGACCGTCTTGCTCGCCTGACCGTCCATCACGACGATCCACGTAAGTCCGGGATTCAAAACCAACGTCTCCCCGTTCAATTTAAAAACCATCGGCGCACTGTGAGACTTTTTGCTCCATGTCACGTCGTATTTCTGCCCGCCCGTAAAATAGAGCGCCTTGCCCGAACTGACCCAATCAATCTTGACGTGAACGCCGTTCGGCATGGTGCCGTGCGGAACATTGATCAGAAACACATTGCCGACTCCTACCTTCTTCTTCGTGATCTCATCGACAAGGACGGTATCACCGTTGTATTTGAAATATTTCTTCTCACTCTCGTTGTATCGGAACGATTCGGCCGGTTTCTTGAATTGGTAATCAATGCGAACTGCTTTTTCCCCTCCATCGGGCTGTACGAACGCGTCTCTGATCATCAGGCCGGGAAGCGGCTCAGACAGTTCGACCGGCGCCCTCTTCTCGGAGAATGAATAAATGGACTCGGCCTTGATGTACAAGTTGTGCGGTGCGACTCGATGCGACATGCGATAGAAGAGTCTGCCCGCAGCGCCTAAAGCGTCGACCCTGCGAATCAGGTGATTAACGGGCGAAGCGTCTATTACCCTTCCATTACCTGCATAAGTGTATAGAGCATTATATTGTGTCACGAGATCCAGATAGGCTGGTCTTGCGCTTCTTACCGGTCCGAGCACGCCTTCCTCGACATCGGTGAACATTAACAGCCGCGTCGTTCTGGCTTCTGTCATCATCTGGTAGATGAGCTTCGCCTGTCCGAGTCCCGACTGCGGTCTTGCATTTGCCGTATTGTTGATCATGAGTGCAATCGGAACTCTCTTATCAAACAGATATTTCGCGCCGGGAGGAACGACTTCCGCTTCCGTCGTTGTCGGAACGGGCGTCGTCTCTAGCGTAGTCAGTTCAGCTGTCGTCGAAGACGGCGTCGTTGTCGATGACGGCGTGTCCGCTGTCGTCTCTGCCGGTGTCTCTGCGGGCTCGGAACTTGAGCAAGCGGTAAGCAAGACACTGACAGACAGAGCGAAAATCAATAACATTGTGATCAGTCGTTTCATTTCATATCGTTCGGAATGAATCCGCTGTATCGCAAAAAGACGGACATTCCTTAACTCCTTCATAAAATTGGCAAACGGGCCAATTGGACAACCGTCCGTTTCTTTGGCGTTCACTATACGTCATTGTCTCACAAAGTTCGTTCGGCTGCTATCGCAGTATGAACAGCACGACGATATCATGGTGGCGAACAGTGCGCATGACTCGTTCCGCACTCGCGGATATCGAGCACCACGCCTCGTCGCAACGCTGATAAACGCCAAGTTTCAAGGAGAATCTCAGATTTCCAAGGTATCTCATTGTCGGGTATAACAAGGATTAAACGACGTCGGCGTATGGATCCGGGCTCAGGTCCTTCGCCTCCGATTCCTTCGAAGGCAGTAAGATCGGAAATGAAACGTTCGATGCGCCTTTCAACCTGTACCGGAGACGAGTAAGACGGAGCCGTCCAGTCCATACTCTTAATCGATGTCGCCTCCGATCCGTCCCAAGAGGCAATGACGGGATAAAAAGGCGGCAGATGACCGCCGAACATTCTCCTGAACGCTTTCCCGCGTTCGAAATTGCTCAATTCCCAGATGCCGTCGCGGTTCTCCTCGCCATTCTCACTTTCTTTAAAAAGCGCGGCATTCCAAAGAGGAACGCGAGAACGAATGACATCATGGTACTCCCCGGTCGGCGAGTCTTTCCTGAGAATTAAAATCAACCATACCGATTTATTCTTGTCATCGATATCGACGACAAGTCGGCGCTCACCCATCGGTTTTTTCCTGTTTCTCCCTTTAGCGATATCAGTCGCCCATGTATCGACGCGACTGAGAATGAAGGGTGAAGCGAACACTGTCGCGGCGACGTCCGTCATCCCGTCAAGCGCGACGCGCGCAAGCAAATCATTTGGAATCCACTTTTGAACAAGTTTTTCCGGGCTAACAACTCTCTCCAGAATATCGGCGACGGGCAATAGAAGTGATATCTCTTTTGCCGTTTGATCGAGAGCGAGAGAGAGGATCATCGCATCCTGTTCACCCTCTATGGCGACGACAAACACGAGCAGAAGAATCAAAACGAGCGGAAACACTAGCGCCGCTTCAAGAGAGAGCGACGCGCGCCTCTCAACAGGTCGGGTTTCATCTTTTTTATTGACGCACATCACGGTTTCACCTCTTCTTCTTCCGGAAGTCGGCTGAGGAATGAAGCGTCAAAGCGAACGCTTATACCCCCGGAATCAAGAAAACAGATAACGGATGTATAGTAGGGCCCCGGATTGACTCGATCGATTGCATGTGTAATCCTTCTCGCTATTTTGTCAGGCGACTGCAAGATGATGAGAATGCGAAGAAAATCGCGATATCTTATTTTGAGATCGAATTTTTTCATCCCGGGCCAAATGTCGACTTCCTTCCCTTTATTCAAGGCTGCCGCATCAGCAGCGCCGAACGCAAGGGCCGCTGCCGCCATTAGAAACCATTCAATAGCTTCCGGAGGAATGTTGACGTATCCGAACGTAACGGCTGTCACAGTCGCCGCAATAGCGATGGCGCTTGCCTTATATCCTGCACGGGCCGTTTCATCAGTAATAATGTCAAGGAAATGCATCGCGAACCTGATCGCTCCGATCAAAACAAGTGTCGCGGTCTTTGCCGACTTCCCCTGCAGCCCCGTCGCTATTTCTTCCGCTTCGTATCTTCTCGAATCGGGAAATTGCGAAATCATTCTTCCGTCCGGAGTATAGTCGTCGCGCCTCAACCCGTTTCGAATGACATACGGAACATCATTGTGGAAATAGGAGAGCGTATACTCACTCAAAATAATGCGATCGAGCACCCCTTCGGGAGCAACGAAAAGCATATTGTCGACGACACTTCCGAACTTCTGAAGCCCGCTATTGTCGAAGGGATTCATCTGAATCGTTTCACACGACTCCTCTGATTCATGCGGTATCACGATGGGCGACAGATAAGTCAATCCTTGTTGATAGACGCGACGGATTTCCTTGTCCATCAGCTCCTCGTATTCGTTTTTCCATTCAGGCTCCTCATCAAAAGAGCCAAGGTCGGGATCAACGACTTCGTAACCGGGCTTAAGCACCTCCGGAAAATAGTCGGAAAGTTGTGCGACATTGACCTCACGCCCGATCTTTTCGAGCGCGCCCATTTTGTCAAGCGCATCCGTCAATATGGACGTTGCGGTTCGCCATGTCATGTGACGCGCAATCGCGTTCTTAACCGCGGATCCATCTTTCAGCTCATCTGTCATCTCCAGCCTCAGGCGACCTTCCGTTATCGGGAGCACATCGGAATCGAGCGCTCGTTTCGCTTCGTATTCCTTCACGCCGAAAAGACCGAACTCTCTATACAGGTCACGGTCGTACTGCGCGAGCGCAGTATCTGCAACCATCCTCGCATGTCTCGCGAGATCGGATTCGGCTCTTGCAGTGCGACTGAAACGCAATACTTCCGTAAAGAGCAATAGAATCGCCGGCAGGATAATACAGAAGGCAAGACTCAGCGATCCAGCGCAAGTCACAGCCTTAACGTGTGGTCGTCTGCGGCTTATCTCTTTTCGTTCAGTTACTGAGCTGGACATGTTCACGAATCACTTCCGAAATCTTGATTGAGAGACGTCTTCGTCGTTGAGTAAAGATCGTGCGCCAAAGATAACGATTCCACGATCTTCTGAGGACACGTCTGCACATATGGAACTTTATAGGTCTCACGAGTGATCGTCTTATAACGACACGTATAACCGGCCCGATTACCAATGGCGGGGATGAAAGCATTGACATCCGCCGCTCTCTTCGCTTGTTTCGCAAGCGGCAAAGCCAGACTCGTCGTCTGTGCCAAGATTGTTAAACAGCACGGTATCGCGATGATTGATTCAAGTGAAAATCCCATAACTCACCTCCAAAGCTGACATATCTTAATCACGAATCAATGTTAAGTCTCCGATGCCGATAGTGAGCGAATAAGCCTGTGACGGTAACGGCCTTGTCCAGCCAAATTGACGTATATTCGTGCGCTTTACTAACGGGGAAATATGGACTTTCTGAATAATAAGCAGAAAGAAATGACAATTATAGTATCATTCCAAATAAAATGGAGGAAAATTTGCAACAAGGAATCGGCTGCGCAGGATCAGGAGCTAAGAGGCAAATCCCATCGCCGTGAGGAAACGACAAGCGTCGGCCGCATTTGTGATAGCGCTGTGCCCGGCACAGACAGGCAAATCATCCGGCATCTTGGAAAGAATGCGATACAACCGCATGAGCGAGTCGCGCATCAGCGTATCATCTCCCGTCGTAAAGTCTGTACGTCCCCAACCGCGGTCGAAGAGGGTATCACCGGTAATCATCGCCAACGGCACAGTATTATCACTGTCGCGACGAAAGATCATAAAACAGGAAGAACCCATCGTATGACCCGGCGTATTAATCACATCAAGGTAGTACTGCCCGTCAAGCTCAATGATGTCTCCGTCCTTTAAGATACGATCGGGTTTGACATACGATTCAGGACGTCCAAAATAGATGGAAGCGTTCAGCATGGTATCATCCAGCATCACGAGATCGCCGCCGTGCATCAAAAACGGCACATCGGGATACTCTTCCTTCCACTTGTTGACCATACCGATATGATCGTAATGCGCATGTGTTGCGATCAGCTTGGAGATCGGGCGTTTTTGCTCAATAGAGTCTGGACTGAGTGACGGGTCAAACAGGATCTCGCTGTCGAAACACGTTAAGACATAAACATTACAGCTGCGGAACGCCTCGCGATAATAGCGGAGTTCGTCAGTTATCTGATATGATTTTTTAATCATGAACGAACCAGCTCGCGCCAATCGAGATCGCCCCTGCTGATGGCGAGAATGAGAATTTCTGCCGTTGCCGTATTCGTCGCATAAGGAATGCTGTTCGTGTCACACGCCTGGAACATCCGATGTTGTGAATCAGGCACGGGAATGCTGGGATCCCTCAAACAAATCAAAGCGTCAATTTCGTTATAGAGAGCAATGGAGGCAAGCTGACTGTATACGCTGAACGCGTCGGCCGAAAAGCGTTCCAGTTTCAATGAAGTCGCCTCCTCTATCAGGCGAGCCGTGTTAATCGGTGATACGAGTTCATGCTTAGCCAGAATCTGTTGATAGGCTATGCAAAAATTAACAAGCAATTCGTTTCTCGATGTGTCAGCCAGTAAAATAATCTTCATCTTTGTACCTTCAGGGTATCTTCGCAAATGAACGCGAAATCCCTCCTCTCCGTCAACGAAAAGTATAGTTCCGCAATATATACATTGTATACAAATTCATTGACCGATACAAGCGATTTATCGTATTATCGCCCTCTATAAGTGTCAAAATTGCCCATTCGCGCGTGTGTAGGCTCAACTCCGAAGTATTCACATAATATGCGATAGGAGATATCGGAAGAATACTGACCGTACGCACCGTCGGAAATAGCATGCGCGATCACAATTTCAGGATCATCCGCTGGTGCAAAGCAGACGAAAACGGAATTCGAGATCGGCTCCAACTTTTCATTGAATCCTTCCGCCGTTCCGGTCTTACACGCAACGCGATACGGAAAGTCATGCAACAGACGACCGGTGCGGTTTCCCATGTCCTTCGACAAGGCGACCATGGCCTCACGAAGCATGTTCATGCTCTGATCTTTAAATCCGACGGGCACACGCTCGATTTTTTCAGGAACGAGTACAGTGCCGTCAGGCGAAGTAATCTCTTTAAAAAAGTGGGGAGTCACCAGATAATTCGTCGCAAGCCCCGTCACACCGCGCGCCATCTCCATCATTGTATAACTGTTATAAAACTGGCCGATTGAAGTCTGACAAGTGTCAGCGATAAACCACCGCTGGTCTTCAGGTCTCGAATTCAGTTGTTTCTTAACGGCACGCGACGGCCTAATTCCCGTAACGGCGCCGCCGATGTCCAAGTTAGTATTCTCTCCAAGCCCGACTCGACGCGCCGTCTCACTGATCGTGTCAATACCCGTCTCCACGGCATTTTGGAAAAAATACAAGTTACAACTCGTCGCCATTCCCTGTGCGAAAGTGAGATCGCCATGCCCCCATGCCCTGTAACATGCCCATTTGATTCCGCCTATTTCCTGTTGACCGTGACATGTACGAATCTGATCGTTCGGCGTCACCACACCTGCCTCCAATGCAGCCATACCGGAAAAAGGTTTGAAAGTGGAGCCCGGCGTATACCGCTCGGCGATCGCGCGATGGAAAAGCGGGCGGTATGTCGTATCATTCAACATATCGCTTAAGCGTTTAGCCGCATCGGGATCGCGTGACTGATTGACAAAATCGGCGGGGTCGTAGCAGGGATAATTCGCGTCGACAAGTATGGCACCCGTTTTTGCGTCGAGCACGACGACACAGCCGCCGGGAGCTTCCATTATCCGCCCCTTATGCGTACTCCCGCGAAATTCATGTACCTTGCGCTCCAGCTCTTCGAGCGCACATTTTTGCAATTTCATATCGATCGTCATCTTCACTTCGTTCCCTGCGACAGGAAGCGAATTGATCTCGCCGGGGAACGAAACGGGCGATGTCGACTGATCATATTGCCATGTTTGAAATGTCGCCAGACCGTTTACGCCCCTCAAGTAACGATCAGCAGCCTGTTCAACACCCGTTTTGCCGATCATATCATTGAGCCCGTAACCGACTGATCGCAGTTTCGCGTATTCGTTCGATGAGATCGTACCGACATACCCCAGAGCATGACCGACATATCGACTGTCATCAGTGTAGCGACGGACATATTGTTGCGATACGATGAGTCCCGGATAACGGTGGTTCTGTTCAATGAGGCGAGCAGACATCGACGCGGGAACCGACTCGGACAGTGTAATCGGCTGGCGATTTGAAAAAAGCCAGTTGTTCTCGAGTATCAGATAGCGCAGCTGCATAATGAGAAACGCTTCCCCGTCTGAATATAGCCTGCCACCGGATGCGCGATCAGGCTCTATTTGGAAATAGTCGTAAAGAAGATAGTCGAATAACTCATCGGGTTTTTCCCGGGCGACACGTCTCTTCTGTCGAGCAGTCGCAGCTTTTTCAGGATCGACAAGATTCAGGACGTTAGGATCTGTCTGCCAGCGCAAAACATCTTCCAAGGGCTGACGGAATACGAAACGAAGCGACTGATCGCTCTTCAACAAGTTTTCATCGCGCATTTCGGACGGCACATCGAGCCATTTGAGCAACGGGCTCTGAAAAGTACAACCGAACTCTTCGAAAAGAACGGCAACATCGAGAAGAAAGCGATTCAACTGCGCGCTCGTCATACCGGTTGAAATAAGTGAAACGCGATAAACGGCGTCGCTGACGGCAAGAGGCAGACCGTTGCGATCGACAATGTCGCCGCGCTGTGCCTCAAGTACCAATTCTCCCGCGCTGCCGCTCGTTTCCGGAATACTGATCTCGCGGCTGCTAAAGATCTGCAAAGAGCTTGTCCTTAAAAGAATAACGAGAAGAATAATGACGATAACTGCCGCCAACAAGGCAAAACGGTTTCCACCGGAAAATGAAACACGCGATCGACCCTTGCGTGCGCGTTTGATCGACGTATTCTGCGAAAGCGTGGATGATTCAGGCATTCTATCGTTCGCATTACGCAAGTGATTCACCGCCTCTCATCTCTTCCAATCTGTCATTTTTTTCACGTTTCGTCTTGCGCCTATAAAATGCGAGCCAGAAATAACAAGTCAACGCGAGGGCGCCGATGATGTTGGAAAGCAATTTTGCAGGGAAATGAGAAAGCGCGACACGCCAAAGCGGGCCAAGCGGCGTTCTCACATCTCCCATCGGGATAAGCCAGACGAAAAATGACATCGTCATATCATAGATAAACGTCGTCACGAGCACTAGGATACCGCCGCGAAGTGCATACCTTTGCCATCCCTCAGCGGCGAGTCTGCCTGCGATCAGCCCAACGAACATTCCCGCCAGCATCCCGACGCCATACCCTCTGCCCGCCATGTAGTCACGCAAAAAACCGGCAGCCAAACCGAAGGCGAAACCGTCATATCCGCCTGTCCAGAGACCGGCTATCAGCGGAAACAATATAAGAAAATCAGGCGAAACCAGGCGACCAGTCGAGCCGGGCAATGTTTGTAAAAACGCTGCGAATAGCAAGCCGGGCAGGTAGACGGCTAAACGTCTCCAAATCGTCGCATCACGGTTCATGTTCATGCTCCAAGATAACGAATACATGCTGAAGAGCATCGAAGTCACATGCCGGTTTAATGACGCACGTCACGACCTTCCCGTCCTCGCTTGAGCTGAGTGAGACGACTTCACCGATAGGGATACCTCCGGGAAAAATGCCTCCCTCACCCGATGTGACGATGTGATCACCAACTTTTATAGGTGCGCCCTCAGGAATACTGTCGCCAAGGCATAGCCCCTCTTCACCGAGCGCAACGTCGCCGCGCACGCGAAATGACGCGCGATACGACCCGTCTACACGCGCACTCACTGAAAATGCCTCATGCAACAACGACATTACCTTGCTTGAATATGTTTCCGACGAGTGCACGCGTCCGACAAGCGCGGAATTTTGATCAACAACGGGATAAGAGATGTTACCCCCTGCGTCAAGTCCGTGTTTCCGCCCCGCTTTAATCCGCATAAGATCAAAATACGGACCGATCTCCTCATTAAGAACGACGGAACCGAGCACCTTAGAATCATCAAATCTTGTGATAAGATTCAGAGCCTCCTTGAGCTCATCGTAAGCTCTTACTTTTTCCTGATTCTCAATGATTTCACGGTTGAGCTTTCCTACTTCCTCTTCAAGTTCCGCAACGCGAATTTTCAGATCGCGATTGTCTCCGACCGCGGTAAAAAATCCGCTCACGCCGTCGATCGCTTTTTGAAAGGCCGATGTGAGAGGGTCGAAGACGCGCCCGAAAAAATCTCCGAGACGCGAGCGAGTCGCTCCCGGAAGCGCCGTCAATATAAATAAAGCGAGCAACGCGACGGTGACGAGCACAATCACCATCACGCGCGGTACGCGGCGTTTCATTACATTCAACCTCTCAATAAATCAGAGCAATCTATCAGCACGAAGCGGACGTAAACACTACCATCACTATCGGCGTCTTTTTATGCAGTAAAAGCATTATATCACTCCCGCAATCCTTAACTTTGAATTTATCAGGACACAGATTGACCTTACGTAATTCAAACCGGTCATGCTGAGACAAACTCAGCAGTCACATCAGAATAGACCGAGCTGCTTGAAACTTGAAGACGATTCAGCGCCGACAATTATATGATCAAGTACGGGAATACCCATCATGTTCCCAAGTTTCGTAAATTTTCGCGTCGACTCCACATCGGCTCTCGATGGAGCCGAGTCACCGCTCGGATGATTATGAACGAGTACGATGGCTGCCGCATTCGCTTTGACCGCCTCGCGAAAAATGTCGCGAGGGTGAATGACGGCGGAAGTAAGACCGCCTTGAGAGATCCTGACCGATTTGATGATGCGATTTCTTGTATCCAACAGCAAAACATGGAATTCCTCACGCGGCAAATATCGCATGCTTGCTTCGACATAACCGATCACTTCGTCCGGCCCGCCTGCCGTGGCGCGCATCTCTGCCTGCCTCTCCGATACAGCTCGCTGACCAAGCTCGACGGCAGCTAAGATGCGAATCGATTTAACACGGCCGATTCCCGGCACTTCCTGCAGCTCTTCAAGACTCGTATCGAGAAGCCCAGAGAGGCCTCCGCTCATGACAAGTGCTTTCTGTGCCGTCTGGACGGCCGTTTCGCCGGCACGTCCTGTTGAGAGCAAAACGGCGACCAGCTCCGCATTAGTCAACGTTCGCACACCGCCGCTCTCCGCCTTCTCGTACGGCCGCTCAGACTCGGGAAGATCTTTCATCGTCAGCGGAGCGTCAAGCAATCGACTGTCGCGTATCAAAGAGTCCGCAGAGCCGAACATATCAATCCTGTTGTCGTCTTCCATCGAATCGTCCCCACCGCCAAGTATCAGCCCGTTTCACACGCGCGAACAACAACGACGGTCACGGCATCCTGATCGTCTATCCTGCCGGTTTTGATCGCAAGATCGGCCTGATAGCAACCTTCCAGCATGCTCTCCAGCTTTTCCATGGAAAATCGCCTTGCCTGATTCACCAGTTTGCGCGCATAAAACGAGCTCTTCGTCACACCGGACCCTATGACCCGCTCAATATCGCTGACCTCTTTTGCGATCATCAGATCGCGCGACTGACGTGCCAACATAGCCAGAATGTAAAGGGGCGCTTCACGTCTCTCTCGAAAAATATCAATCATGCGCAACGCTTCGTCAATCTTGCGCTCCGCGATCGCGTCCGTCAGATCGAATATTTTCCCTGTCATATCTTCTCTGCAAAGAAAGTCAATGTCCTCGGGACGGATGTGCTTTTTTCCTGTGTATTGATAATAAAGAAAGACAGTTGACAGATCGCTCATGAGGTCGGACATGGAAAACTCACAACGCAAAATCAAAGATTCAGCGGCCTCTCTAGTGATACGTAAGTTTTCTCTATTGCAGAGTCCCGCAACCCATCGCGTCAAATCGGTCATGTTCTGCTTATCAAGTTTTGCCGATAGGGCGCCCGCTTCCCGCATACGGCGAAGAAGTCTGTTATTATAAATGACCGTCTCTTCGACAAAAATTACGCAGCAAAAATCCGGGATGTGAGTCAGCAGCTCTTCCAGTTCTTCCGCTTCGCGTCCGCTACCGAGGGCTGAGGAAAATAATCCGGTCTTTGCAAGAGCGATCACCTTTTTCGATGAGAGAAAAGGCGGTGTCTCGATCTCGGCCATAACGCGTTTCCAATCAATCGAGCGCATGTTACCGTCGCCGACAATACTGACTTGATCAAGCGATTCGGATCCCGGTGTGCTGAGCTCTTCGAGCAGACGTTGTCGAATCTGTCGCACAAGATATGTTTCTTCACCGCAAAGAATGTAAGCGGGGCGATCCATGGCGCGCACGAGGTCAGCCGTGAGCTCCCTGTAATTCATGTGTTTGTTCACGACCGGTCTCACTCTTCCTCCCTTATACACGGCGTTATCCACTCTGTCATCGTACCCTTTCCCTCCCGGATGTTCAAGATAAGCGCCCCCGACCGATCTGTCCTGAAGACGTCTGAACCGATATCACGGAGCCTTTGCAACACACATACATGCGGATGTGAAAAGCGATTATCTCGTCCGACTGAAATGACCGACATTCTCGGCGATACCGACTCGAGAAACGCCATAGAACTCGAACTTTTTGAACCGTGGTGAGGCACATGGAGGACATCGGCGGAGAGATCGATTGACCTGCTGAGCAACTGTCGCTCACCTGTTTCCGTCACATCACCTGTGAAGAGAATCTTGAATCCGCCTATTTCACATCGCAGTACGAGTGAATCATCATTCAAGTCGCGGTTATCGCGCTCCTCTTCCGGATAAAAGACATCGATCAAAAGTGAGCCAAGCTCCAAGCGATCGCCAGCCTTCAGCGCAACACAATAAACTCCTCCCTCATCCGCTAACATAAGGAGCGTCTCCGTCAAGTCGACTTCCCAATCCTCTTCTCCTGATGATCTAGACTCGCGATGCGATACGACAGGCATGCAGAGACGCTCGATCATACGACATTCGAGAAGTTCCGCGATTCCCGTGGCGTGATCTCCATGCGCATGTGTCACGATGGCGATATCAATCCTGCGAAGCGAGAACAGCCGGACGACGGGAAGAATCGTGTAGAAACCGTGACCGCGATCGCCTCCGTCGATGAGACATGTGTAGCCCTCCGGAGAGATGATTAACGTTGCATCTCCCTGATCGACATCGAGAAAAATGACACGCCAATCCTTTCTCTCCCTTGTTATCCATAAGATCGACACCGCAAGCCCTATCGTAACGATAATGACGGCGAAACGCTTTATGATTGCAGAACGTGTATTCAATTGAAAAATGACATAGCCAAGAAGCGCGACGAACAAAATCATAACAAGCCATTCGATCGGTATAAAAGTCAATCTGACTGTTGCCGACCACCGCGCTAATTTATGAAAAAGACCTGCCAAAGGATTGATCAGAGAAGCAAGAAAAGTCCCTGCTCTCATCAAACGGCAACTATCAACCGGTATCAGCGAGAGCACCACCACAGATACGTAGGCGAACGCAGTCAAACACGAAGCGAGCGGCATCGCGAGAGTGTTTGTGAGCGGCGAGAGCAGCTGGAACCCGGCAGAGGTCATCAATGTATAAGGCAAGACGGCAACCTGAGCCGTCAAAGATATGAGGAAGATACGCTTCAGCGAGTAAACCGCACGATTTAGGAAACAGCCTGTTCTCGACTTGACGCGCAAATTCTTCTCTGTTTGTTTTTTTCCGTCAGCGGGATATTCAGCTATGCGGCTTCGTCGTCCATTGACGGAAGTCGACACGAAACGAATCGAACCGGCAGCGGCTAGACTCATCCAAAACGACTGACATCGAATCGCAAACGGATTGAGTGCCAGAAGACAAGTCGCCACAAACAACAATAGATTGATCGGATCACGCCGCCGCCCGAAAACGGTGTCGAGCCGTAACAAGAATACGGACAGTGAAGCGCNGGCGATACCGCTCTTCCAGCCGCACAGCATACCCGGAACGAGCGTCAACACAAAGAGCATTCTCTGCTTTCCGCGCCGCGTTCTCTTCATTCTCCGTGCCAAATTTTGAAACGGAACGAGAAAAAAATAGAGGTGTGTCCCCGACACGCTCGTCAGATGTGATAGACCGGATACTCGCAAATGATAGCGCTCGATGTCACTCAATAGACCTGTATCACCTAATGTGAAGGACGCCAGAAGAGCACCGCTTTCTGTGCTTTCCCAGAAAGATGGAACGTGAAAACGCACCCTGTCGCGCAATAAATCCGGCAAACGTCGAATCGTCCACATAATATGATCGACACGCTCAATATCACACCTGACAAGATACCCGGCATGCGCAACGCCATTCGATCGGGACATGAGTCGTGTCGAATATCCTCCGGGATTTCTCATGCCCTCTCCGCATTTGAACGACGCGATCCCCGTGACACGATCTCCCAGTCTCGCCGCATCGTTCATCCAAAGCATTACGGGCACACCGTTTGACAAACGGACAATCTGCCAACGCCCTCTCTCACGGTTTGCCGGCATACCGACGCCGGCATCAATAACAATTCCTGAAAATGAATGAACGCCGCTTGCCTGCCGACGCTCCCAAACGAGAAGCATCTTCTCCGTCACTGCAAAAGAAAAAATCGCAACGAAAAGAAACAGAAAGAGAGGATAGCGAATGTACCTACTATGCACGTCAGTCGTTTGAATTGTCTCTGTGAGCATACTTAAGATTTTGAGACATAAAAAAGAGCCTCGTCGGCTCCTTTCACCGCAAAAACAGCCTTTGCAGGCTAAATTGACGATCTGTTTAGACAGTTCAATGCTTGTTCAGATCAGTGACGGCTACTTATCCTTCTTATCATCAACAATATTGAAGATGCGTTTCTCAAGAGATTGCACGGCTGCGTCTCTCGGAGAAGGACCGGCAGCAACGGAAATGGGTGTATACGCTTGTTGACCATACTCACTTGCGTACTTTTCAATTGTCGCCATCGCTTCGCGCTCAGCCTGCACGATGGATTGACGCGACAGCTTATCGGCCTTTGTCAACACGATCTGCCACGGTATACGAAAATGGCAGAGATAGTCGAGCATCTGCAGATCGAGTTCGCCAAACCCGCGCCGTATATCGATGAGCAACAGCACGACATCGATCTTCCTTCCGGACTTGAAGTAATCATCCGTCACGCGCGAAAATGACGCCAACTCGTCTCGTGAAGCCTTCGCATAGCCATATCCCGGCAGATCGACGTAGTAAAGATCGGGCCTCTCCGTCTCATAGAAAAAAACCAATCTCGTTTTACCCGGCGTTTTGCTCGTGCGTGCGAGATTTTTTCTCTTGCTCAACGCATTGATAAGCGTGGATTTACCGACATTGGAGCGCCCCGCAAAAGCCACCTCACGTCGAGACGGAGAAGGAAACTGCTGCGCCCTCGCCGCTGCGATGTATCCTAGTGATCTTTGTTTGTTCTTGCCTTTTGCCCGTTGATTCATTCCATTCACCTGCTGTCTATCTGTTATACTATACACACTGGAGGGATACACATGCAAAGTCTCACTTTTCCGGCTGACCAATCCGTCAAGAACCTTTTCGGTGATGAACCGGAACTCGAGTCATACGGTCCCATTGCCTTAATCGTTCATCAAATCGACCCGCCGCTTGCGGAACGCATCAATCACCAGTTGGCATCTCGGCGAAAGGCGCTCGCAAAAATCAAACCTGAAATACTCAAAATTCCCGGTTATGTCCGCAATGATTATCGCATCGAAGCTGATCTGTCGCGGTTCAGTTCCGGCGAAGGAAAGGCGCGCGTTATCGATACGGTGAGAGGACACGACGTTTTTATTTTAACTGATGTACTCAACTATGGCACGTCGTATAAACGGTACGGAGTAGATGTCTCCATGACGCCCGACGAGCATTTTCTCGATCTCACGCGCCTCATCCTCTGTACCCGCGACTCAGCGACTCGTATCCATGTGATCATGCCGTTTCTCTACGAAGGTCGCCGTTATAGAAAATCTGACAGGGAATCGCTTGATTGCGGCGCCATGCTGCGCTCACTTTTTAACCTCGGCATTAACAACTTTATCACCTTTGACGCACACGATTCACGTGTCGCCAATGCCGTTCCGCGATCGAACTTTGAATCATTCCCCACTTCTTATCAGAGTATAAGGACGATCCTCAGGACAGTTCCCGATCTTCGCGTCGACCGTGATCACATGATGATTGTCAGCCCGGACGAAGCCAACATCAGCCGATCCATTTTCTATGCATCGGCTATGAAATTGCCTCTCGGTATTTTCTATCATCGACGAGATTTCAAATACGTTGATGATGTGCTGACTCAAACGACGTCCAAAACTTTTCTCGGCGAAAGTGTTCAAGGAAAAGATGTCATTATCGTCGCCGATTTGCTCGACAGCGGTGACGATTTCATCTATTGTGCAAGCGCATTGAAATCGAGAGGTGCGAACAGGGTGCTTTGCACGGCATCGTTTGCGCAATTTACGGAAGGAATCACACGACTGAGACAAGCCTGGGAGAGCGGTATCATCGAACGCGTCTTTTCGACCGACATGGCATACAGGCCTCCCGAAGTGCTTTCATCACCATGGTATACGGATATCCCGATGGCGGATGATCTCGCCCTTTTGATCTCCGCTCTCAATCACGACGCCTCGCTGTCGAGACTGATGGCGCCGGCCAAGCGGATTGACGCGCTCCTCGAGTCACTCGGTCATAAGGACAACGCATCACGTCGTCAATTAAGCTTCGACGATCTCGCAAAAATGAACTGATATCAGGAGGTTGACACAGAATGCCGCAAAATATCGGAAGAGTCACGAGCAGAAACGATAGCAATTATTACAAATACGACCAGTACGGCAACAATCCGATGCAGCCGTTTGCCCCCGTAGGGCTCATCGCCATGCGCGGTGCGGCGGAGCTTTCAAAGGAGATCAACAGAGCGCTTGTCGATCGAAGAAAAGCTTACCTCATTGAAGAGGTGCCCGACGAAATCAGTCCCGGGTTCCTGCGAGACGATTTCCATATTCCCGTCAACACGTTCCGTTTCTCATCGGGTGAAGGTAAAGCCGTCATCGAACGCACAGTGCGTGGACACGATCTGTATATCATCTGTGACGTGACGAACTATTCCGTCACGTATAACATGCGCGGTCGTCAAAACATGATGAGTCCCGATGACCATTATCAGGATCTTAAGCGCATCATTCTGGCCGCCTCCGGAAAAGCGAGGCGCCTCAACGTCATCATGCCCTACCTGTATGAGGGTCGGCAGCATCGACGCAACGCACGTGAATCGCTCGACTGCGCGCACATGCTTGAAGAGCTGGATCAGCTCGGCGTCGATAATTTTATTACGTTTGACGCCCACGACGACAGGGTCGCGAACGCCGTTCCGACCTCCGGTTTTGAAAACGTGCCGACGACTTACCAAGTACTCGAGCGTTTGATTCGCGCGTACCCCGACATTGACTTTAATAATCGGGAGATGGTGATGATCAGCCCCGATGAGGGTGCGATTTTCCGTACTGTGTATTACGCTTCCGTCCTCGGGCTGCCGCTCGGGACGTTCTACAAGAGGCGCGACTACACGGTCGTCAAAAATGGCCGCAACCCTATCATCGCCCATGAATTCTTGGGTGAACCGATTGACGGGCGCGATGTCATGATCGTCGACGACATGATATCTTCAGGCGAATCGATGCTCGAGATCGCAAGGACGCTCAAAGCCGGCAACGCGCGCAAGATCTTCTGCGCGGCGACGTTCGGACTTTTCACTGACGGTCTTGACGCTTTCAACAAGGCATACGAGGACGGCATCATCGATGCCGTATTTTGCACGAACTTGATCTACCGCTCGCCGGAATTGCTCGCGGCTAAATGGTATAAAGACGTCAACGCGTCGCGTTTCGTCGCCTTGATCATTGATGCTTTGAACCATAACGCATCCTTGTCGACGCTTCTCGATCCGACGACAAAGATCAGGAAGCTTTTACAGGCGATGGAAGTTAACAGACAGAGTCCGAACGGCGAAGTCGACAAGGATTAAAAGCGCACAAGTCACGCTCCGACCGATTCCCGTCGCTCGTTTCAATAGAACAATAATTAGCGGCGACTCGCAAACCACGGACGCGAGTCGCCGCTTTCATTAAAAATCAGTTATGCGAAGATACTTCGCCGCTACACAATCTTCGTTCCGAGGGAACGCCCGCCAATCAGG
>JGI24707J26582_10000890_pt1 | contig 23920 bp, 22 predicted proteins | sample BioPla1DNA1_FD_26582 | JGI IMG/M metagenome (IMG submission 26582)
GTGTAATGATAGTTCCAAGACACAAGGATATTCATGATTTTACACCAATACAATATCCAGCAGATGATAAAAAATCTGGAGTTATAACTACCCATTTTGACTACAATTCTATTAGTGGTAGAATTTTAAAATTAGATATATTAGGACATGATGTACCTTCTATTATTAGAATGTTAGAAGATATTACTGGTGTTGATCCAAGGGATATCCCATTAGATGATGAAAAAACTATGAAATTATTTACTAGTAGTGAGCCATTAAATATAATAAATAAAGATATTAAACTAGAAATTGGAACCCTTGGCATACCTGAATTTGGAACTAAATTTGTTAGACAAATGTTATTAGATACAAAACCTACTACTTTTGCTGAATTAGTTAGAATTTCAGGACTGTCCCATGGTACTGATGTATGGATTAATAATGCACAAAATCTAGTAAAAAACAATACTGCTTCATTGTCAGAAGTTATTTCTACTAGAGATGACATTATGCTGTATTTAATATATTCTGGATTAGATAAAAAGACTTCCTTTAAGATAATGGAAAATGTGAGAAAGGGAAGAGGTTTATCTGAAGAAGAAGAAAAATATATGAGATCTTTTAATATACCAGAATGGTATATAGATTCTTGCAAAAAAATTAAATATATGTTCCCTAAAGCCCATGCAGCTGCTTATGTAATGATGTCTTTTAGAATTGCTTATTTCAAAGTATATTATCCTGAGGCGTTTTATGCAACTTACTTTACTACTAAGGCTCAGGATTTTGATGCTCATTTGGTTTTAAAGGGAGAAGATATTGTAAATGAAAAAATTAAAGAATTAGAGAGTCTCTCCAACAATGCTACCGCTAAAGAGAGAAATTTATTAACAGTTTTAGAAGTAGTACAAGAAATGTATGGAAGAGGTTTTAAATTTGAAAGGGTAAATTTATATAAATCTCATAGCGATGTATTTTTAATAGGTAAAGAGGGTATAATTCCGCCATTAAAATGTTTAGATGGAGTTGGGGACACTGCTGCAAAAAAAATAGTAGAAGAGAGAAATACTGCTAAATTTTTATCAATTGAAGATCTTGCTAATAGAACTAGACTTAGTAAGACAGTATTAGAAGCTTTAGAAGAACATGGTTGCCTTTGTGATTTGCCTGAAAGTAATCAAATTAGTCTCTTTAATATTTGATTTTTTCAAACTTTATGTTATAATATTGTAGATAACAACTGGAGTTAAATTATGCAGATGAGAGTGGGTTTCGCCCACTCTTAATTTATTAAACTAGATTTACATTTAGAATATTTTGTTTTACTATTACAAAAAATATATCGGTGGAGGTGATATTATGGGTAGGAAAAATATTCTAAAAATTGTCAGAGAAAATTGTGAACCCATAATTGAGGATTTAGGATATGATTTAGTAGATTTAGAGTTTGTTAAAGAAAGTGGTGATTATTTTTTAAGATTTTATATAGGAAAACTTGGGGGGATAAGTATTGATGATTGCCAAAAAGTTAGTGAAATTATAAGTGAAAAATTAGATGAATTAGATCCTATAGAGCAAAGTTATTATTTAGAAGTTTCATCTCCTGGTTTAGATAGGCCTTTAAAGACTGATAAAGATTTAAAAAGAAATATTGGTATGAAAGTGGAATTAAATTTATATAAAAAAATAGATGGTAAAAAGAATTACATTGGAGAGCTATTAGATTTTTCGGATAAAGATATAGTAATTTTAATGGACAATAAGAATGAGAAAAAAATTAGTAGAGAATATATTTCCAATATTAAATTGGTAATTGAATTTTAGGGAGGGTAAAGTGAATGAATTTGGAGTTTATAGAGGCCCTTGAAGAAATAGAACATGAAAAAGGTATATCCAAGGACATAATTTTTGAAGCCTTAGAAACTGCACTTATATCAAGTTACAAGAAAAACTTTGGGTCTTCACAAAATGTAGAAGTTGAAATAGACAGAAATACTGGAAAGGTTAGTGTATATGCAAAGAAAGAAGTTGTAGAAAATATAGAAAATAATTTGTTCCAAATAAATATTGAAGAAGCTAAAAATATAGATGATAAATATCAATTAGGAGATATTGTAAATATTGAAATTACTCCAAAAGATTTTGGAAGAATTGCAGCACAAACGGCAAAACAAGTAGTAATTCAAAGACTTAAAGATGCTGAAAGAGATGTTATTTATGATGAATTTATTGATAGAGAAAATGAAATTATTACTGGAATGGTTCAGCGTATAAGTAGAAACAATGTATATATAGACCTTGGAAAAACAGAAGGAGTATTACCACCTTCAGAACAAATAGAAGGTGAGATTTACAGGCAAGGAGATAGACTAAAATTATATATTTTAGAGGTGAAAAAAACTACAAAAGGGCCTCAAATTATACTTTCAAGATCCCATCCAGGTTTAGTTAAAAGATTATTTGAGTTGGAAGTACCAGAAATCCAAGAAGGAATTGTAGAAATTTATGGTATCTCTAGAGAAGCAGGTTCAAGAACTAAAATGGCTGTTTATTCTAGAGATGAAAATGTAGATCCAGTAGGTGCATGTGTGGGTCTTAATGGAACTAGGGTAAAAGCATTAGTAGAAGAATTAAATGGCGAAAAAATTGATATTATTGTATGGAGTAAGGATATAGAAGAATTTATTGCTAATAGTTTAAGTCCATCTAAGGTTATTGATGTAAAGGCTAATGAAAATGACAAATCTGCAACAGTAATTGTACCAGATTATCAATTATCCTTAGCAATTGGGAAAGAAGGTCAAAATGCAAGGCTTGCTGCTAAACTTACTAATTGGAAAATAGATATTAAATCTGAAAGTCAATATGAAGAATAAATATTGTCTAAAGGTGGTGAAATAGTAAGTTGAAAAAAAAGAAAATTCCAATGAGAAAATGTGTAGCCTGTGGCGAAAATAAGGCTAAAAAAGAATTAATACGAATAGTTAAAAATAAGGAAGGTAATGTAGATGTGGACCTAACAGGGAAAATGAATGGAAGAGGAGCCTATATTTGTTCTAATTCTAGCTGTTTAGAGAAAACTATAAAGAAAAAACAATTATCTAAAGCGTTAGATGTAGAAATACCTACTGAAGTGTTTCATAAGCTAGATAAAATGATTAATTCTAATAATGAACAATAATAGGATGACCACCTGTAAAAACAATGGGGGTGTATAGCTTGAAAAAGATAAGGGTATATGAATTAGCACAAGAGCTGAAAATGACAAGTAAGGAATTAATAGAAAAAATAAATGAATTAGGTATAGAAATAACAAGTCATATGAGTACCATTGAGGGTAATGATGCTAAAATGATATTGGAAATTTTTGAAGAAGAAATTAAGGAAAAAATCAAAAATAATAAAAAGGAAAAGGTTGAAGAAAAGGAAAATATGAAAAAAGAAAAACAAGAACATGTAGAGGATAAAAATAATATTATAGAAATTGGAGAAAGCATAGTTGTTAGAGATTTTGCAGAAAAATTAAAAATGACTTCTACTGAACTAATTACTAAATTAATTGGTTTAGGTATAATGGCAAATCAAAATCAAACCATTGATTTTGATACAGCTGCCATAGTAGGGGAAGAATTAGGATTTGATGTAGTGATGTTAGAATCTAAAGAGGAAAAAGATGACTTTGATTTAGATTTTGAAGATGAACCTAAAGANTTAAAACCTAGACCACCTGTAGTTACAGTTATGGGGCATGTTGACCATGGTAAAACTTCTTTATTAGATGCCATTAGAAAGACCCATGTAACAAAACAGGAAGCAGGTGGAATTACTCAACATATTGGTGCATCAATAGTAAATATTAATGGAGAAAAAATAGTATTTTTAGATACTCCTGGCCACGAAGCTTTTACTTCTATGAGAGCTAGGGGAGCACAGGTAACTGATTTAGCTATATTAGTAGTAGCTGCTGATGATGGAGTTATGCCTCAAACAGTTGAAGCCATAAATCATGCTAAAGCTGCCAAGGTGCCAATTATTGTAGCAGTAAACAAAATAGATAGACCTAATGCAAATGTAGATAGAGTTATGCAAGAATTAACAGAGTATGGATTAGTGCCAGAAGAATGGGGAGGAGATACTATAATAGTACCTGTTTCTGCACTAAGAAAAGAAGGTATAGATGAATTATTAGAAATGATATTACTATTGGCTGCAATACAGGAATTAAAGGCTAATCCTAATCGTAGAGCAGTTGGGACAGTTATAGAAGCTCAATTGGACAAGGGAAAGGGAGCCGTTGCAACTATTTTAGTCCAAAAAGGAACCTTAAGAGTAGGGGATATGGTAGTATGCGGCAGTGCTAGTGGTAGAGTAAGAGCTATGTTTGATGATAAGGGTAAGAATATTAAGAAAGCAGGCCCATCTATACCAGTGGCAATTTTAGGNCTTTCAGAAGTGCCTCATTCTGGAGAAATACTATATGCTGTTGAAGATGAAAAAACTGCTAGATATTATGCAGAAAAGAAAAAGGAATCTATAAGAGAAGAACAGCTAAAAGCTACTCAAAAAGTGTCTTTAGACGATTTATTTGATCAAATCCAATTAGGTGAGGTTAAAGAATTAAATATAATAATAAAAACAGATGTTAGAGGTACTATTGATGCAATAGCACAATCTCTACAGAAGTTAGAACATGAAGAAGTAAAAGTGAACATTATTCACGGTGGCGTTGGAGGTATTACTGAAACTGATATTATGTTAGCTTCTGCTTCAAATGCTATAATTATTGGCTTTAATGTTAGACCTACATTAAATGCTTTAGATATTGCTAAAGAAGAAAATGTAGACGTAAGAACTTACAGAGTAATATACGATGCCATAGAAGATATAAAATCTGCTATAAATGGTATGTTAGATCCAGAATATAAAGAAGAAATTATTGGTAGGGCAGAAGTTAGAGCTACTTTTAAAGTTCCTAATGCTGGAACAGTAGCAGGTATTTATGTACAGGATGGAAAAATTACTAGAAACAGTATGGTAAGACTTTTAAGAAATGATATTGTAATATTTGAAGGAAAAATATCCTCATTAAAAAGATTTAAGGATGATGTAAGAGAAGTAGTGGCAGGATATGAAGGTGGCTTAGGCCTAGAAAATTACAATGATATTAAAGAAGGAGATATAATAGAGGCCTATATCTTGAAGGAAGTAAAAAGATAAGGAGTGTAATACATGAAGGCTAAGAGGATAAATAGAATATCAGAGGAGATTAGAAAAATTGTATCTGAATTATTGACAAATGGTTTAAAAGATCCAAGAATTAACACTATGACTACTGTGACTAAAGTTAGAGTTACTGGTGATTTACGATATGCAAATATATATGTATCTGTATTAGGAGATGACAATGAAAAGAAAGAAACACTAGAAGGATTAGAATCTGCTAAAGGATATATTAGAATGGAAATAGGAAATGAAATAGATTTAAGATATATTCCCGAACCTATTTTTCATTTAGATGAATCTATTGAACAAGGCATTTATATGTCTAAATTAATTGAAAAGGTTAAGGAAGAAGATGAAGAAAAAAGGGGAGAATAGAATGAAAGGTTCTCTAAAGAAATCAATTAGTAAGGCTATTGATATTATTAAGGAATCTAAAAAAATATATATAGGCTCTCATGTGCAACCAGATGGAGATAATATAGGCTCTCTTTTAGCTTTAGGTAAAGCATTAAAAAAAATTAATAAAGATGTAAAAATCCTTAAGGTAGACCATATTCCATCAGATTATGAATTTTTACCTGGTATAGAATTAATAAAAGAATATGAAATTGAAAGGGAATTGGATCTTTTTGTTGCACTAGATTGTAGTGATATGGAAAGATTAGGAATGGGAAAACAATTTGCTGAAAATGCTAATTGTATTATTAATATTGACCATCATATTACTAATACAAATTTTGGAGATATTAATATAATCTCCCCTTCTTCAGCTGCTACTGGAGAACTTGTATATGAACTGATTAATGAAATGAAAGTAGAAATAGACAAAGATATTGCTACTTGCCTTTATACTGCCATAAGTACTGATACTGGAAGTTTTATATATAGTAATACCACTTATAAAACTCATTTAATTGTAGCAAAGCTTTTACAAACAGGAATAGATGCCAACAATATTAATATTAATTTATACCAGAGAAAATCTCTTGAGAGGACAAAGCTTTTAATAGATNCACTAAAAGATATGGAAATGTATTTAGATGGAAAAGTGGGTATAGTTACAGTAACTCGTGAACTTTTAGTATCTAATAATGCTAAATTAGAAGATACAGAGGGAATTATCTCTTTTGTTAGAGATATTGATTCCATTGAAGTAGCATGTTTATTGAAAGAAATTGATAAAAATGAAATTAAGATAAGTATGAGAAGTAAAGAAAATGTAGATGTTTCTAAAATTTGTAGTAAATTAAATGGTGGAGGTCATAAAAGAGCAGCAGGATGTACACTATATAATGGAATAGACAATGCAAAAAAAACAATATTAGAAGAAATAAAAATGGCATTTAGGTGATATTATGGATGGTACTATTAATGTATTTAAACCCATAGGAATGAGTTCCCACGATGTAGTAAATATTATTAGAAAAAAATTCAAAACAAAAAAAGTAGGTCATGCAGGAACATTAGACCCTAATGCATCTGGAGTTCTTATACTCTGCATAGGAAAGGCTACTAGAATTAGTGAGTATTTACTTAATTTAGATAAAGAATACATAGGTGAATTAACTTTAGGCATTGAAACAGATACCCAAGATAAAGAAGGAAAAATATTAAATTATTCTCAAAAAATAGTTAGAACATCGGATATAAATGATGCTTTTAAAAAACATACTGGTTGGCTAGAACAAACTCCACCTATGTATTCTGCCCTAAAACATAAAGGAAAAAAACTATACCAATTAGCTAGAGAAGGTAAAGTAGTAGAAAGAAAGCCTAGAAAAACTTTTATTGAATCTTTAAAAGTACTTAATATTGAAAACAATAGACAAATTTTGTTTAAAGTAAAATGTTCTAAAGGAACCTATATTAGAACCTTATGTGATGATATTGGTAAATCCCTTGGTACATACGGATATATGTCTTATTTAATTAGGATTCAAGTGGGAAGTTTTCATATATCCAATAGTTATAGTATAGAATATATAAATAATTTAAAAGAACAGGAATTAAACACTATTATTAATCCAATGGACGAGAGTTTAAGTTTCATTGATTCCATATACATAAATAGTAAATATTATAATAGTATAATAAATGGTGCTATGGTACCTGCAAATAATATACTTGGTAAAACCCATAAAGTAAATACTGTATATAGGATTTATTGTAAAAATATCTTTATTGGTTTAGGCAAAATTATAGAAAACCATGGAAAATCTTTTATTAAAATGGACAAAGTATTAGTATAAGGTGATAATATGAAAATTATTGATTTAAATAATTATGAACATAATTATAATACTGCAGTGGCCTTGGGAAATTTTGATGGAATTCACAAAGGACATCAATATTTAATCAATGACACAATTAAGAAAGCTAATGGTAGAAATTTAAAACCATCTATATTATTGTTTAAAAATCATACAAAAACTATTGTAAACAATAAGGGTAGCAATATTAATATTTTAACATCTAATGAACAAAAAATTAAAATACTAAAAAAAATGGGAATAGAGTTAATTTATACTATGGTATTTAATGAAGATATAATGAAGTTATCAGGGGAAGAATTTGTAGAACAAATCCTGGTGAATAAATTAAATGCTAAATTAGTAACTATTGGATTTGACTATAGATTTGGATATAAGGCATCAGGAGATAGTAATTATCTAAAAGAACTAGGAAATAAATATGATTTTGAAACTAATATTATTATGCCTGTATATATTAATGGAGAAGTGGTAAGCAGCACTAAAATTCGCAATTTAATAAAATTAGGAAATATTAAAAAAGCCAATGAATTCTTAGGTAGACCTTATTCTTTTGTAGGTAATGTGGTGAAGGGAAATCAAAGAGGTAGTAAAATGGGCTATCCTACAGCTAATGTTAATTTATTTTATAATTATATTATTCCCAAAACTGGAGTATATGAGACTATTACTATAATAGAAAACAAGGAATTTATTAGTTTAACTAATATAGGTTATAATCCAACTTTTAATGGGGAAAAATTGAAAATAGAAAATCATATATTGAATTTTGATAAAAATATTTATGGTAAAACCATAGAAATAAAATTTATTGATTTCATAAGGGAGGATATTAAATTTAGTACAGTTAAAGAACTAATAAATCAGATACAGCAGGACGTCAATTATATAAAAAAAGATCAATAATATTTACAATTGAATATATATATGATAAAATTATACTGATAATCATATACCTTTTGCTAAGTTTATCGTATCCTCGGCGATTTACTTAGCTTTAGGTGAATATAATATTAGGAGGTAAGGAAAATGACAATGACTAAGGAACAAAAAGCGCAAATAATTGAGGAGTTTAGATTACATGAAGGGGATACAGGATCTCCAGAGGTTCAAATTGCAATTTTAACCCATAGAATCAATTCCTTAACTGAGCATCTTAAAACTCATAAAAAAGACCATCATTCTAGAAGAGGTTTGTTTAAAATGATAGGCCAAAGAAGAGGTCTATTGAATTATTTGGAAAAAACTGATATTGAGAGATATCGTGCTTTAATTGAAAAACTAGGAATTAGAGGTTAATAAGAGCGGGGATGTACCCGCTCTATTGATTTATTAATTATTAAATTTCTATTAGGAGGTATCACATGGAAAAGCAGTTTAAATATAATTTAGCTGGAAGAGATCTTATTATTACCATTGGCAAAGTTGCTGAACAAGCTAATGGAGCATGTCTAGTACAACATGGAGATACAGTAGTACTTGTAACGGCCACAGCATCGAAAGAACCAAGAGAGGGTATAGATTTTTTCCCATTAAGTGTAGATTTTGAAGAAAAGTTATATGCAGTAGGTAAAATACCAGGTGGATTTATCAAAAGAGAAGGAAGACCAGGAGATAAGGCAATATTAACCTCAAGGTTAATTGACAGACCAATTAGGCCTCTTTTTCCCGAGGGATATAGAAATGATGTACAGATTATTGCAACTGTATTATCTGTAGATCAAGACCATACTCCAGATATTTTAGGCATGATAGGCTCATCTATTGCACTATCTATTTCAGATATACCTTTCAATGGTCCTACAGCCTCTGTATTAATTGGATTAATAGATGGTGAGTTTGTAATTAATCCTAATGCTGATGAAAGGGAAAAATCTGAAATGCATCTAGTAGTATCAGGAACTAAAGATGCAATAATGATGGTTGAAGCAGGTGCTAATGAACTACCAGAATCAATAATATTAGAAGGTATATTATTTGCCCATGAGGAAATCAAAAAATTATGTGAATTCATTGAAGAAATTCAAAGGGAAGTAGGAAAGGAAAAACAAGAATTTCCAATATTTAAACCAGAGGAAGAAATAGAAAAGGAAGTAAGAGAATTTGCCTCAGAAAAACTTATTGCTGCAATTCAAACTTTTGAAAAGCAAGAAAGAGAAGAAAACATTGAAAATGTAAAAGAAGAAACTTATGAAAATTTTATTGAAAAATATCCAGAAAATGAAAAAGATATACATGAGGTATTGGAAGAAATTATAAAGGAAGAAGTAAGAAGATTAATAGTAGAAGAAGGCATTAGACCAGATAATAGAAAAGCAGATGAAATACGTCCTATTAATTGTGAAGTTGGATTTTTACCAAGAACCCATGGTTCTGGATTATTTAAAAGAGGTCAAACTCAAGTATTAACAGTGGCAACTTTAGGAGCATCTTCAGATGTACAAATTATTGATGGTATTGGTGAAGAAGAGTATAAACGCTATATGCACCATTATAATTTTCCTCCCTATAGTGTAGGAGATACTAGAGTATTAAGAGGACCTGGTAGAAGGGAAGTAGGCCATGGTGCATTAGCCGAAAGAGCTTTAGAACCTGTAATTCCTTCAGTAGAAGAATTTCCTTATACTATTAGATTAGTTTCAGAAGTTTTAAGTTCTAATGGTTCCAGTTCTCAGGCTAGTGTTTGCGGTAGTACTTTAGCTTTATTAGATGCAGGCGTTCCAATAAAATCTCCTGTAGCAGGAATTGCCATGGGACTAATAAAAGAAGGAGAGAATATAGTAATTTTATCAGATATACAAGGATTAGAAGACCATTTAGGGGATATGGATTTTAAAGTTGCAGGGACTAGGGATGGTATAACTGCAATTCAAATGGATATTAAAATATCTGGAATTGATAGAAATATATTAGAAAATGCATTGTCTAAGGCTAGGGAAGGTCGTTTATTTATTTTAGATAAAATGAATGAAGCTATATCCCAACCGAGGGAAAGCTTATCCCCCTATGCACCTAGAATCCTTACTATGGAGGTTCATCCTGATAAAATAAGGGATATTATTGGACCAGGTGGGAAAATGATTAATAAAATTATTGATGAAACTGGTGTAAAAATAGATATTGAAGATGATGGTAGAGTTTCCATTGCTGCTGATAATATTGAAAATGGTGAAAGAGCTATTGAATTAATTAATAAAGTAATTAAAGATGTAGAAGTGGGAGAAATCTATATGGGTAATGTAGTAAAAATAGTGCCTTTTGGAGCCTTTGTAGAGGTTTTAAATGGGAAAGAAGGTTTGTTGCATATATCTAATATAGCCCACGAGAGAATAAACAATGTAGATGATGTTTTAAAGGTAGGAGATGAAATACTAGTTAAAGTAATTGAAATAGATAATCAAGGTAGAATAAATCTATCTAGAAAAGCTGTACTCCCTAAGGAAGACAGAAAATCTGATAGAAAAAATGATAAATAGGGCATGAACCAAAGACGGGTTCATGTTTTATTTTTTATATAATAATATTTTTATCCCTTCTAGAATACATATGTATTAAAATGATAATGGAGGGAATTTAATGATAATTTTAAATTTTAATAAAAAATTTTTATGGATTATATTATTAATATTAGTAATAGTATTTTTAATTTTTGCTTATTTCTTTTATAATAGATCAGATGAAACATTCTATATGGATATATACTATAAAGGAAATATTGATAAAAAAATAGTAGCCTTTGCCTGTAATGTAGATTGGGGAAATGAGTATATACAACCAATATTAGAAGTGTTTAATGATCATAATATTAAAATCACTTTTTTCGTAACTGGTAAATGGGCAGAAAAAAATCCAGAGATATTAAAAAAGATATTTGAAAAAGGCCATGAAATTGGAAACCATGGATACAATCATATAGACTATGATAAACTTAGTTATGAAAAAAATATTGAAGAAATCTCTAAGGCGCACATTATAATTAATAACATATTAAATTATAAACCAAGATTTTTTGCACCACCATCTGGCGCTTATAATGACAATACGATTAAGGCTGCAAAAGATTTAAATTATGATATAATAATGTGGAGTATTGATACAATTGATTGGAGAGAAGATAGTACTAAAGAACTAATTAAAAAAAGAATAGTAGATAAAATACATAATTCTGCAATAATATTGATGCATCCAACTGAAGAAACTTTAAAAGCCTTACCAGAAATTATTTTAGATTTATCAAATAGTGGATATAAAATAGGGAGAGTTAGTGATATAATAAATTAACCCTATTTTAAACAAAAGAAAATTATTAGAGGTGATAGTATGAAAATTAAAATTCTAAACAAAAGCTCTTTCCCAACCCCAGATTATAAAACTGCTGGAGCATCAGGTATTGATTTATATGCTAATATAGAAGGCCCTATAGCCTTAAAGCCTTTAGAGACTGTATTAATACCAACTGGGCTATATCTTTCAATACCTGATGGATATGAAGGGCAAATAAGAGCTAGGTCTGGACTAGCTTTAAAACACGGTATTACTTTAGCTAATGGAATTGGAACTATAGATAGTGATTATAGGGGAGAATTAGGAGTTATACTAATCAATTTAAGTAAAAAAGAATATATAATAAATAAAGGGGATAGAATTGCCCAATTGGTTTTTATAAAATATGAAAAAGTTCAATTTGAAGAAGTTGATGCCTTAGATAATACTACTAGAGGTGAAGGAGGTTTTGGTCATACTGGCTATTAATTTTTCTAACATTTCATCATATTAGACTTTATCATAATTGAGTATCTTCTTAATAAACATAATATTGATCTTCTTTCATAAAATAATAATAAATGTATTATTAAGGAGAGGATTATATGATACTTAGTCAATTAGGTTACAAAGAGATAATAAATTTAAACAATGGAGAAAGATTAGGTCTATTAGCAGATTCAGATATATATGTAGAAGAAAAAACTGGTAAAATCATTGCTTTTTTAGTACCTGAAAAGAGATTACAATTTAAAATATTTGGGGAATTAGAATATATTGAAATCCCTTGGGATAGTATCCGTAAAATAGGGAATGATATGATAATTGTAGAATTAGAAAATTATTAATTTTCTCACCCTGTAGTATTTATAACATATTATAAAATATAGATAAATACTAGGGGTGATGTAATTGGAGATAGTAGTACAAAAATTTGGTGGTACATCTGTAGCTTCTAAATCTAGTAGGGAAAAAGTAGTGGAAAAAATAATTCATAAATTTAATCAAGGATACAAAGTTTTAGTAGTAGTATCTGCCATGGGGAAAAAAGGAGATTTTTATTCTACTGACACTTTAATTGAAATGATAAATCCAAAAGCTATTACTAATAAAGAAATGGATTTATTATTATCCTGTGGTGAAATAATTTCTGCAGTAGTGCTTGCTAATCATCTTTTTTTAAAAGGATATAAAGCATCTGTATTAACAGGTTCTCAAGCAGGAATTGAAACTGATGACAATTTTGGAAATTCAGAAATAATAAATATACATCCTGATAAAATCCTAAGTAATCTAAATGAAAATAAAATTACCATAGTAACAGGATTTCAGGGAAGTACCATAAATGGTGAAATTACCACATTAGGTAGAGGTGGTAGTGATATTACTGCCATTGCCTTAGCAAAGGCTATTAAATCTACTTATGTAGAAATTTATACCGATGTAGATGGTGTAATGACTGCAGATCCAAATATAGTTGCTGATACTAAGGTTCTTAAAAACATGTCTTATTTCGAAATATATTATTTAGCTAAAAATGGAGCAAAAATTATACATCCAAAGGCTATAGAAATGGCACAAGAAGCCAATATCCCCTTGATAATAAAAAATACTTTTAGTAATAATGAGGGAACTTATATAAAAGCTATGGATACACAATTAATTAGTGATAGAAGAAAATTATTTAATAAAAAAATAATTACTTCTTTAACTTACAAGAAAAACAAAGTACAAATAACCATTCCATATAAGGATAATAACTGTGATTTAGAGTATTTAATAGAAAAAATTACATTAAATAATATAAATTTAGACGCAATTAATTTTTTGATGAATAAAATAATATTTGTAATGGATATGGAAAACGAGAGTAGATTAATTAATTTATTAGAAAAAGAAAAATTCAATTATAATCTCATTAGAAATTGCTGCAAAATTAGTGCCATAGGCTACCAAATAAAAAATAGTTCTAAAATTATTACAAAGATGTTAATGGCTCTTTGTAAAGAAAATGTAAAAATCATACAAGTTTCTGATTTATCCAATACTTTTTTATATAATACTTTTTGGTGTCTAATTAAAGAAGAGGATACTAATAAAGCATTAACTGCCCTTCATCAAGAATTTAAACTATATACTTAGTTAAACAGGAATAATCTAATTTAGAAATTAGATTATTCCTTATTTTATAGGATAATATTTATATAATGGCTAAAACTATATTTGACACTATTTCAATGTTAATGGAGGTTATTAAATGAATAAAGACAACAGTCAAGAAAATAATGTAGGGGAAAATGTTAAAGAAATGGGAGTTCCCAATATACCAGATTTGGAAAACCCAATACAATTTTTAACTATAATAGGCGAAATTGAGGGACATAATCTTTCATCTTCGGATAAAAAAACCACTAAATATGAACATATAATTCCACTATTAATTGCTGCTGCACAAAGTCCTAAAATAAAAGGGATACTAATAGTTTTAAATACTGTAGGTGGGGATGTGGAAGCTGGTTTAGCATTAGCAGAAATGATTAATAGCATTAAAAAGCCAAAGGTGTCTTTAGTATTAGGTGGAGGCCATAGTATTGGTGTTCCTTTAGCTACTGCTTCAGATTATTCCTTTATAGTGCCCACAGCTACTATGACCATACATCCTATTCGAACCACAGGGCTAGTTATAGGAGTACCGCAAACCTTTAGATACTTTGAAAAAATGCAACAAAGAATAATAGATTTTATTTTAAGAACTTCTAATATAGATAGAAATACATTGAAAAAATTAATGTATTCTACAGATGAATTGGCAAATGATGTAGGTACAATTCTTATTGGCAAAGAAGCTGTAAACTATGGATTAATTAATGAAGTTGGAGGTTTTAGTCAAGCATTAGAAAAACTGAAAGAACTTATGAATTAATATAGTTAAGAAAGTTTTTAGCAATAATATCTTAAACTATGCTATAATAACATGAGAATAATAAATTAAAGGGGGGATTGACTTGACATTAGTTCAAGCCATTATACTAGGAGTTTTTCAAGGAATTACTGAATTTTTACCTATTAGTAGTTCTGGACATTTAGTACTATTACAACATTTTTTTGGAATTAAAGAAGGTAATCTTTTTTTTACTGAAATGTTGCATTTCGGAACTCTATTTTCCATACTAATTGTATATTTTAATGATATAATAAATATTATAGTAGAATTTTTTAAAATGATTGGAGATGGTATAAAAAATAGAAAGTTTAAAATAAAAAATGGATATCAAAAATTAGCTCTTCTTATTATTATAGGAAGTATTCCTACTGCTATTATTGGTATTTTATTCGAGGACTTTTTTAAAAATTTATATTCATCATCCCTATTGCCCATAGGAATATCCTTTATTATTACAGGTTTATTACTATGGATAGCAAATAAAAAACCTTATGAAAATAAAAGTGTTAAGAATATGAGTTTTTTAGATTCCATAATTATAGGTATATTTCAAGGTATAGCAATAATACCTGGTATATCTAGATCTGGCTCGACTATTGTAGCAGGATTGTTAAGAGGTTTAAATAGAAACCTTGCTACAGAATTTTCCTTTTTATTGGCAATGCCTGCCACATTTGGAGCTGGATTGTTAGGCATTCTAGATGTAGTTAAAACAGAAAGTGAGATAGCTTTTACAATGCCTCTTTTAATAGGAATAATATTATCTACCTTAGTAGGAATTATTGCAATCAAATTTTTAATTACTATGTTAAAAAAAGACAAACTACATTACTTTTCTTATTATCTATGGATAATAGGATTAATCACAATTATTTCTCATTTTTTATAAAATGATTTTAATGTTAAAATTTAGTAAGAGGTGGTGTTGTTGAAGAAAAACAAAAAAAGTAAAAATCATAATAGAGAAATACTGGGAGTAATAATTATTTTTATAGGATTATTATCTGCTATTAGTTTATTTAGTAATAAAACAGGAATAATAGGAAATTTTTTAAGAAATACTTTTTTTACTCTTTTAGGCTTTGGAGCCTATATATTTCCAATTATTATTATTTCCCTTGGATTATTATTAATAATCAATAGATTTAATGTGAATGGAGATGCCAAATCTATTTATATACTTATTATATTTTTATCCTTTATTACTCTAATTGACATAAAAAATCATAGTCAAAATAGCTTTTCTGCTAATATTAGTAAAGCTTTAGAATTAAGTAAAGAAGGTTTTGGAGGAGGAATAATTGGAGCGACTTTTGGATATGCCTCCTTTAAATTATTTGGGTCCATAGGTTCTTATATTATTATTTCCTTAATAATTTTCGTTTCTGCAATTTTATTTACTGAAATAAAAATTAAAGATATTTTTAAAAGGGATAAAATTAAATTTAAAACTGGAGAAAAAAAAATAATTAAGAGACCAAAAAAAGCCATTGAAAAAAATGAATTTAATAAAAATAATCTAAACAATAATGAAAAAATAATTATTCATGATTATATAAAAAATGGGAAAGTACCAGAAACAAATTTAGTAGAAAATAAAATAAAAATTCATCATCAGAATTCCATAATTAATTATCAACTTCCTACAACTAATATTTTGAAAGATACTGTTAAAAATGACGCTAAAGACAAAAAAGAAATTTTAAACAATGCAAAAAAAATCGAAGAAACTATGAAAAGCTTTGGAATAGATGCCNNTATTACTCAAATTAATAGAGGACCCACTATAACATGCTATGAACTACAACCAGCACCAGGAGTTAAAGTAAGTAAAATAGTAAATCTTTCTGACGATTTGGCATTAAATCTAGCTACTTCAGATATTAGAATTGAAGCACCTATACCTGGTAAGTCTGTAGTAGGAATCGAAGTTCCAAATAGAGTGAAAGACAATGTGGGATTAAAAGAATTACTAGAGTCTGAAGAGTTCGTGTCTTTAGATAGTAGATTACCCTTAACATTGGGAAAAGATATATCTGGTAGGCCTATAATATCCACTATAGATAAAATGCCTCATTTATTAATTGCAGGTGCTACAGGTTCAGGAAAGTCTGTTTGTATAAATACTATTATTATGAGCATTTTATTTAAAGCCTTACCTCATGAAGTAAAGTTATTACTTATTGATCCTAAAGTTGTAGAACTTAGTATTTATAACGGTATACCACATTTGTTAATTCCTGTTGTAACAGAGCCTAAAAAAGCTGCTTCAGCTTTAAATTGGGCAGTAGAAGAAATGGAAAGAAGATATAAATTGTTTGCCAAAAATAATGTAAGGGATATAAGTTCATATAATAATAAATTCGCTAATACCCCTGATAACAAATTGCCAAAAATTCTTATTATTATAGATGAATTATCAGATTTAATGATGGTAGCTGCTCAAGAAATTGAAGATTATATTTGTAGATTAGCTCAAATGGCTAGAGCTGCGGGAATTTATTTAATTATAGCTACCCAAAGACCTTCAGTAGATGTAATAACTGGAATAATTAAAGCTAATATTCCATCTAGAATATCTTTTCAAGTATCTTCTCAAATAGACTCTAGAACCATATTAGATATTTCAGGAGCAGAAAAATTATTAGGCAAAGGGGATATGCTGTTTTTCCCTTCTAGCTATTCTAGACCTATTCGAGTTCAAGGAGCTTTTGTAAGCGATGAAGAAGTGGAAAAAGTAGTTGATTATTTAAAAAACCAAAATATTACTGAATATGATGATAATATTATAGAAAGTATAGAAGAAAATATTACAATTGGCAATTTAAAAGACAATACTGATGAATTACTATTTGACGCTATTAATTTAGTAGTAGAAGAAGGACTAGTAGAAGAAGGACAGGCTTCAATTTCATTATTACAACGAAGATTAAGAATTGGTTATGCTAGAGCGGCTAGAATAGTAGATGAAATGGAAGCCAAAGGTATTGTTGGGGGTTTTGAAGGTAGTAAACCTAGAAAAGTACTAATTAATAAAGAAGATTTAGATACAATTATAAGGAGCGAAGATTTATGACAAAAAATATATCAATTTTAACATTAGGTTGTGCTAAAAATGAAATTGATTCTGAATTAATGTGTAGTATACTTAAAGACAATAATTATACTGTAACAAACAATTTAGAGGATGCAGATATTATAATTGTTAATACCTGCGGTTTTATTTTAGATGCAAAAGAAGAATCTATAGAAACTATTTTTGAAGCAAGTAGATATAAAAAGGAAGGCAAATGTAAATATTTAATATTAGCAGGCTGTTTAGCAGAAAGGTACTCAAAAGAATTATTTGAAGAAATACATGAAATAGATGGAATAATAGGAACTGGTAATATTAAAGACATTGTAAATGTAATAGATAATTTAGAAAAAGGAAATAACAAACTGAAAAAAACTAACAATGTAGATGAAGATTATTTAGAAAAAGTTAATAGAATTAGTTTTAGAACAACTGAATACGTTCGGATTTCTGAGGGATGTAATAACCACTGTAGTTATTGTATAATACCAAAACTAAGGGGCAAATATCGAAGTAGAACAATCGAAAATATTGTACAGGAAGTTGAATATCTTGTAAAAAATGGAGTAAGAGAAATAATTTTAATTGGTCAGAATACTACAGATTATGGAATAGATATATATGGTGAATATAGTTTAAGTAAATTATTAGATAAATTAAATCAAATAGAAAATTTAAAGTGGATTAGATTATTATATCTTTATCCAGATAATTTCACTGATGAATTAATTGCTTCTATTAAAAATAATGAAAAAGTGGTAAAGTATGTAGATATACCTTTACAACATATAAATAATGAAATATTAAGGAAAATGAACAGAAAAACTTCTAAAGAAGAAATTCAATGTTTAATTAGGAAATTAAGAAAAGAAATACCTAATATTATTATTAGAACTACATTTATTGTAGGTTTTCCTGGTGAAACAGAGGAACATTTTAATGAACTATCTGATTTCATAAAGAAAACAAAATTTGATAAATTGGGAGTTTTTACTTATTCAAGAGAAGAAGGGACAGCATCTTATAATTATCCAGGACAAGTTGAAGAAGATATAAAAGAAAATAGAAGAAATAAATTAATGGAAGTACAACAAAGAATTTCTTATGGTTTAAATAAGGAAAAATTAAATAATAATTATTTAGTTCTAATTGAAGAATTTCAGGGGGATAATATATATATTGGAAGGACGTATATGGATGCTCCAGATATTGATGGTATAGTTTATATTAAATCTAAAAAGGATTTAAAGTTAGGTGAATTTGTCAATATTAAGATAGTTGATTCTTTGGAATACGATTTGATTGGAGAGATTGAATATGAATTTAGCAAATAAAATTACTATAGCTAGAGTACTAATGATTCCTTTATTTATGATTATATTGTTTTCTGATTTTAGCAATAGCAATTATATAGCAGCAATTATTTTTACAATAGCTGCTGCTACAGACGGTATAGATGGATATATTGCCAGGTCAAGAAACCAAATTACAACCTTTGGTAAATTCATTGACCCTTTAGCAGACAAATTATTGGTTTCTGCTGCATTAATTTCTATGGTAGAATTAGGCAAAGTACCAGCATGGATTGTTGTAGTAATAATAGCTAGAGAATTTACCATTACTGGTTTTAGAATTATTGCTGCGTCAGAAGGAATAACTATTGCAGCTTCACCATTAGGTAAAATTAAAACCAGTACTCAATTAATTGCCATTATATTCATTTTAATTGACAATTTTCCCTTTAAATATATTAATTTCCCTTTTGGTAAAATTATGCTATATATTTCTTTGTTTTTTACCGTAATATCTGGTATAGATTATTTATATAGAAATAAAAAGGTATTAAGAACAGGAGATAAATAATAGGAGTGACAACAATGAAAGCAGAAATAATTTCTGTTGGAACAGAATTAATTTTAGGAAGTACTTTAAATACCAATACACATTATATAACTCAAAAGTTAACTGAAATTGGTATAGATGTTTTATTTCATACTTCAGTAGTAGATGATAAAAAATTATTGAAAGATGTTATAAATACCAGTTTGAACAGGGTAGACTTAATAATCTTCACTGGAGGTTTAGGCCCCACTAATGACGATATTACTAAAGAAGTGGTATCAGATACCTTAGGTTTAAAACTTATATTAGATAAATCTTTGGAAAAAGAAATTAAAGAATATTTTTTAAAAACCAATAGAATAATGCCATCTAATAATGTTAAACAAGCTTATATTCCAGAAGGCAGTCAATTTTTAAATAATGAAGTTGGAACAGCACCTGGAATATATATGAATTGGCAAGGAAAAATTATTATTTTGCTCCCTGGACCACCTAAAGAAATGAAAATAATGCTAAATAAGTATGCAATACCTTTAATAAAGCAAGATAGTATAATAAAATTAAAAACAATAAACACCATTGGCATAGGTGAATCACAACTAGAAATGATATTAAAGGATATAATTGAAAAGCAGGAAAATCCTGCTATAACAACTTTTGCAAAAGAAGGTAGAGTTGATATTAAATTAGTAGCTAAAGGAAATTGTGAAAAAAAACTAGATGAAGATTTAAATAAAATTCTTTGGAAAATAGAAAAAAGAATTCCTGAATATATATATGCTTATGACAATACTCCCATTGAAAAAGTAGTATATCAAAAGTTAAAAGAAAATAATATGAAAATTGCCTTTTGTGAATCCTGTACAGGAGGTCTTATTACTAGTAAGTTTACACAAATACCAGGGGTCTCAGAAGTTTTAGATAGGGGTATAATAACTTATAGCAATAATTCCAAAGTTGAAGAATTAGGAGTAGATAAATCACTAATAAATAGTTACGGGGCTGTAAGCAAAGAGGTAGCTTTAGCAATGGCAGAAGGATTATTAAATAAGACCAATGTAGATATAGCCTTATCTACAACAGGTATAGCAGGACCCACTGGTGGAACAAAAGATAAACCAATAGGCCTAGTTTTCATTGGTATAGCCTTAAAAGACCATTCCTTTGCCATAAAATGTTTATTTAATGGTGATAGAATTACTATTCAAAATAGAGCTACTTTAAAAGCCTTTGATGAATTGCGAAAAATTTTAAAATAGAGTATTAATTAATTGACTCTATTTGCAATTTATTGTATAATAAATTTAGAACTCATGTTCGAAAATAAGAAAGGTGGTGAATCCAGTTTAACTGGAAATACTATGGTAGATAAAAATGAAAAGAAAAAAGCATTGGATATTGCCATAAGCCAAATTGAAAAACAATTTGGAAAAGGCTCTATTATGAGATTAGGAGATACAAAAACTGAAGCCATCGATGTTATACCCACAGGTTCATTAGACTTAGATATTGCATTAGGTATAGGTGGGATACCAAGAGGAAGAGTTATTGAAATATTTGGGCCAGAGTCCTCTGGTAAAACTACCGTTGCATTGCATGTAATTGCAGAAGCACAAAAACAAGACGGTATTGCTGCTTTTATAGATGCAGAACATGCTTTAGATCCAAATTATGCAAAAAAACTAGGAGTAGATATTGAAAATCTTATTATTTCTCAACCAGATACTGGAGAACAAGCTTTAGAAATTGCTGAAGCTTTAGTCAGATCTGGAGCGGTAGATATAGTAGTTGTAGATTCTGTGGCAGCTTTAGTTCCTAAAGCAGAAATTGAAGGAGAAATGGGAGATAGCCATGTAGGCTTACAGGCAAGACTTATGTCTCAAGCCTTAAGAAAATTAACAGGTGCCATTAACAAGTCTAATACTACAGTAATATTTATTAATCAATTAAGAGAAAAAGTAGGAATAATGTTTGGTAATCCTGAAACTACAACTGGTGGAAGAGCTTTAAAATTTTATTCTAGTGTTCGTTTAGATATTAGAAGAATTGAATCTATTAAACAAGGAGACGAAGTAATCGGTAATAGAACGAGAGTCAAGGTAGTAAAGAATAAAGTTGCTCCACCATTTAAACAAGCAGAATTTGACATAATGTACGGATATGGTATTTCAAAAGAAGGCAATATTTTGGATGCAGGAGTAAAAGCAGATATAGTCAATAAAGCTGGATCTTGGTATAGTTATGGAGATCATAGATTAGGTCAGGGTAGAGAAAATTCAAAAGATTTTTTAAAGGAAAACCCAGAAATTTCATTAGAAATAGAGAACCAAATTAGAGAAAAATATGGATTACAACCCCTTGAAGATAAAATCATAGAAGAATCTCATACTAAAGAAGAAAAAACTAAATAAACCTCCCCCTGGGAGGTTTAGACTAATTTATAGGAGTGTATTAAATTGCGGATTTTGTTTTTAACAGATACTCATATTAGAGGGACTACCCCTAAAAATAGATTAGATAATTTCCCCGAAACATTAGAAAACAAATTTAAAGAAATAATCCAAATAATTAATAATTACAATATAGACTTTTTACTTCATGGTGGAGACTTATTTGATAGACCTGATGTTTCCATTTCTATAATGAGTAATTTTGCAGCTATTTTAAATGAAATAAAAATTCCCATATATATTATATGTGGGAATCATGATATTTTCGGTCACAACCCTAATACAGTTAATAGAACTATGTTAGGATTATTAAATGCACTAAATATAGTAAAGATTATTAATCCAAATGACAAAATATATTTAGAAAGAGATAATCTAAAAGTACAGTTAACAGGTCAGCCATATACATATGATATAGATAAAGAAGGTGACAAATCGCCTTATATTGTAAATGAAATTTCCCCTAATGTGGATTATGCAATCCATATGGTTCATGGCATGCTTTTAAATAAACCATTTATTAAAGGTGTTCCTTATACTTTAATTGATGATATAAGAGATACTAAAGCTCATATTACATTGGCAGGACATTATCATTCTGGATTTGGCATTATAGAAACAGATAATAAATATTTTTTAAATCCTGGTTCCTTAGTAAGAATAAGTAATAGTTTAATAGAAATAGATAGAATTCCTAAGGTAGCCTTAATTGACTTAAATGAAACAATTAATATAGAACTTATAGAGCTAAAAACTGCAAAAAAAGGAGAGAAAGTTTTAGATAGAAAAGAAATAGAGAGTCATATTTTTAAATCAGAAAGATTATTTGAATTTAAACAATCCATAGATACAGCAGTTAATTTCGATAAATTAGATATTAACGAAGTGTTAATAGAGGTATCTAATGCAAAAGGTGTATCTGAAGATGTGAAACAGGAGGCCTTAAAAAGAATAGCTAATTCCCAGATGAAGGATTTAGGGGGGGATTTATAATATGAAATATATAAAAAAAGTAATTTTAGAAAACTTCCAATCACATAAATATACAGAAATAGAATTAGACCCTTCTTTAAATGTTATAGTAGGCCCATCAGACCAAGGGAAATCAGCTATTATTAGAGGTATAAAATGGGCACTATTTAATGAGCCTTCTGGAGATTTCTTTATAAGAGAAGGAGAAAAAGAATGTAGTGTTAGCATAATATTTAACGATAATACAAAAATAAAAAGATATAGGTCCAATAATAAAAACGCTTATTATCTCTATGACCAAGATGGTAACGAAGAAATTTTTGAAGGATTTGGAACTACTGTACCACAAGAAATAATTGATAAAACTGCCATAAGAAAAATTCCTCTAGATGGAAGCCAAACTAAGGATATTAATATTGGGGAACAATTAGAAGGACCTTTTCTACTTTCAGAAAAAAACTCAAGTCGTGCCAACGCTATAGGTAGACTAGTTGGCGTTCATATAATTGATGATGCTTTAAAAGATACTTTAAAAGACATAAGAAATCTAAATATTAAAAAGAAAAATTATGAAGAGAATTTAGAAGTCTTATATAAAAACCTCCAAGAATACAACTATTTAGACGATTTAATTGATAACTTCAATCAATTAAAAAATATCAGATTGAAAATATTTAACAAAAAAAACAAATTAGAAAAGTTGTCTAACTTATCACAGGAATTAAATAAAATAAATGGAGAGATTAAATTATCCCATTATTATTTAGAAAAATTAGAGAATATTAATGAAATAGCAGAAATAGAAAAAAACTTAATTAAATATATATATGATTATAATTCTATAAAAGAAAAACAAATTAAATTAATTAGAATAAAAGTTCAAATAAAAGAGGATAAG
>JGI24707J26582_10000891_pt1 | contig 23908 bp, 9 predicted proteins | sample BioPla1DNA1_FD_26582 | JGI IMG/M metagenome (IMG submission 26582)
CGATAGAATATCGACGAAGTCTTGGCCTAGCCGCGTAGTCAAGTCCAAAAAAACGTCCGCACCCCCAATTTCTCCCTTTTATTATGCCACTCACACCAGTTATATGTGCCGTAATATACGGTTGGCCAACTTGCTATTCCTTAACCCAGTTTTCTGTCACTTAGCGGAATAACTGCTCTAACGCCTCACCGACTGTGGCAATATCCCGTTCCGTGTTGAAAGCACCTATGCTGAATCTGACCGCACCAAGAGGAGCAGTCCCCAAGAACTCATGGGCCTTCGGCGCACAGTGCAAGCCTGCTCGTACGGCTATATTGAAATGCCGATCCAAAACAGTAGCGAACTCTTGTGGAGTGTATCCTGCTACAGTACACGACACTATCGGTAACCTCGTCTGGTGATTTGGTGAAGCAAAAGCCTTCACTTCAGGGTATCTCCCTAGTAGATCCAACAAAGAAGCAAACAGTCTCTGCTTGCGCTCTCTAATGTCGATTTTGTGTTTCACAAAATCTATACCGGCAAGCAATCCGGCAATAGCTGAGACGTTTAAGCTCCCCGCCTCAAGGCGATGCGGGTATTCAGGAGGCATATTCTCTAATTTTGACTCGACGCCAGTACCTCCGAAAATAAACGGTTCAATGTTAGTAGAGTTGTTAATGACCAAACCGCCAACCCCAATAGGCCCAAGTAAATCTTTGTGGCCGGCGAACACTAGGAAATCAACGTTTTGCTTAAGCATATCTATGGGGATTGTACCCAGTGTTTGAGCGGCATCTACAAGTACCCACGCACCATAGTCTCTTGCTAATGCAGCAATTTCTGTCAGTGGAGCGACCAAACCGCATACATTACTTCCATGGTTTACTACTACTAGCTTAGGCCTATTCCGCTTAAACTCTTTGTTTAACTCGTCAAGGTTGTACACCAACTCACTACGTTCTACCGGCATCATTCTGAGATTGACGTTCCAAAAATCCCTAAGCCTATACAAGGGGCGAAGTACGCTATTATGTTCAAATGGAGACAAGTAAATGTTGTCCCCATAGCTAAAACTCAAACCAAAAAGTACAGTATTTAAGGCAATTGTAGCAGACGGTGTAAAGACCACATTCGAAGGCTCGTTGACTCCAACGAGTCTGGCGAGAGATTCTCTTGTTTTATCAACGACTTTCCCCGTTTCCCTAGCTAGAGTATAACCACCCCTATCAGCATTAACGCCATGCTTCATCATTGAAGCGATGGCATCAAAGACTTCTGGAGGTTTAGGGAATGATGTGGCACTGTTATCAAGGTAAATAGTTTCCACCTTATCACCCCATTCTTGTCATCTGAAGACACCAGTGTGTAGAAGCGCTACGAAAGATTCTTGAGCAGATCCAACAATACCTGTCTCTTTTCATCCATCGTTATGGCATCTGCAAACCCGTCTAACGAACTCGCTAGTTCGGAATATAAAACCTGACCGAGAGGACCAATCTCAACTTTGACATAAACTCGCTCACTAATCTCTTGATCATCTGACATAAACGTAACTCGATGATGCACTTCAGGCACACTGTCGTTTTCAACGTTCAAGATAGTTCTTATCGTCCGATCCAGTTCATCTTCAAATCTGTCTCTAACATCATCAGACCAATCAACCAGATCAAGACCAACCATAATGGAAATTAACTCATCTAGAACTGACTTGTAGTTTTCTTTCTCAAGTGATTTTGCCATGTTCATGAGCTTAAGAGCCGTTCCGGAAAATGCGAAATTCTTCGTTCTCTCATTCAGACTAGCATACCATCTCGCAACGATGTTAGCGTTCGAACCATCTTCACTAGAGACGCAGAAGCACTTTTTTACAATCTCAAGCAGCTGTGCTCTGACGTATATGAGATGAGTTTCTAGTTCTTCCTTAATCTCTCTGATACGGTGAACATACTTTTGAATGTCGTCAACTCGAAAGTCATCAGATTCAGTTACCAGATTTGGGATTTTCCGAAAGAGAAGATCGGTAGAATCATTCATTGGAAGGCTCAAAAGCCTAACTAAAGCCCGCGCAAATTCGGAATGCTTTCTGCTTTCTCTAGTATATCTTGGAAGACTGACAAACCACCTTTTCATCGCGAGACCAACAGGATAGGCGTAGTTATGGCTTAGAGTATCGCTAGGTAGATATTCTTCAAATAACCTGGACAACTGCTCCAAATACTGTTCCTTTGCCTGGTCAAGACCAATTACTTCTACTGTGTAGTGATTTGGACTCTTTGAAATCGACTCTAGCAGCTCCGCGTCAAGGGGACGTTCTAATCCATCCTTGTCTCNGATGAGCAAACGGGTTTTTAGATCCCTAAATGCAATGGCNAAGAAGACAGGCATCACACCTAAACGCAACCCATATGGCGGCAGACGTAGTGTATTGAACAAACATCCAAACGATATGGGGTGCGCCTCTGATGAACGTAGACTTTCCTGGATAACTTTCAGAACAGGAAGAAACTCGTGTACTACCCGATCATCCACAGATACTTCTACCTGTTTTCCTTCTTCCCTATAAATTCCAGGACGCTTCAGTAGTGACCGAAAGATGGACACATCTGGTCCAAAACCTTTGAGGCCAAGCTGGGGTTTCCTGACACCACTTAACAGGGCTAGAACTACCTTTTTCCTCGCATTAGCAATCGTCCTTGTTACAGTTTCCCGATTGATCAGTTCGTTATTTATCTTTGGAGTCAGAGAAAACACATTAAGGCAAATCTCTGACACTAACTTGGAGAGACCTGCTCGCGAACGGATAGCACGCCTTTTTCCTGAGCCATAGAACACAACCTTCTCTTGGGAACGGTAGTCGACCAACGACTTCAAGGCAATTTGTACTTGCTCCTCATAGTCAGCCAGCAGCGCTTCAAGCTCCACCATCGCGTATGGGTCTTGTTCTAAGAAGCTCTTGTCTTTACTCAAGAGATGCAACGCCTGGTAATCATAGGCAAGATCAGCCAAATCATACAACGGCTCGTTCGGTATGACAAACACAACTTGAGGATGCCCGTCCCGCTGTACGTATTGCTCAATTTCCCTATGTTGCGCCTCAGTTTCACACACGATGTGTGCAACTACACCGTCGGCATAGTCCTTACTAATCAAATAGTCATCCCAATCAAAACCCGCCATTATTTCCGCTGCCAAAAAAAACTCCTGATAGAAAAACCGAGTCATTTCAAACTCATCATTATATCGATTGGCAATGATTGGATATGGAGCAAAGAACTCATTCAATATGCTGCATATATGGAACATATTGGCGTACCGATAGTTGCCTTTTATACCCTGGATTGCTTCATCAAAGTCAACGTCACTCCCTGTCAGGAAATGGATACGGCCATCACTTCTTCGCTCATAGACGAATTTATTCTCGATAAGCTCCTTCAAACTCGCCTTGAACACTATTTCATCCGCTTCATCGTGGACCAAAGAAAACCGCAACAACTCCGACGTCGGGACAAAACCTGGCTCTTCTAACCCAATCATTATGGCGAGACCTTTGATAATTTTCACCGACATGGGAGAAGGATTACTTCCTAATCGTGCGATGACCTCATTGGCTATCAAGAAGGTACTTCCAAGCGAATCGGCGTCACGCTTCTTGATTGCTGACTCTAAGAAATAATCAAAAACCTTGTCGATGGTCAGCATCTTAAAGCACTCGTGATCCGCATCCTCTAAAAAGCGACCCAAAGTATGTCTATCATTTGTAGCTAAAAAAGTAAATAACGTGCGCTCATTCTGTGCTATCCTGTTACATACTCTTGGTAGGACAAAAACAGTCGCCGGATGAAGCGGATAACAACCGTACAGAATCCATTGTTCCAGTTCCTTGTCTGTTAGTTCACCGAAGAGACTCATTTCCTTAGTAGCTCTGAGCAGCTTCGAGAAAGCAGAATGATGCTGTGCCAGGTACTCGACCCACTGATCTGGGTCCTTTTTGATCACTGCGGAAATTAACTGATATGTCTTAGCAGAACCTTGCCTAACATTTACAGCATTGTACCTACCTTCAACTTTCTGCCACGTGTTGAGTATTTCTTCGGGTAGTGCGGAAGCATATTGGGACATATGCTGATGCGAAATCAACATCAAGTGTACCTGTGTATCTCCACTCCTATTACACATCTCAGCGAAGTCCTGTAGTAGCTTCAGATCCACTACTCTCTTGCTGTACACTGCATTCTCCAAGACCTTGTTAAACTCATCAAAAAAGACATAGATTCCACGATATTTATGATCCTGAAGCGATGCCGATACGTCTTGGAACATTGTCGGCACATCTTTCGTTTGATAGGGGTCGAACGCAGCTCCTGCACTTAGAACAGGGAAAATCGTCCTAAAGATCTCAATTGATCTAAAGTCATAATTGCTGATCATGGTCAAAAAACTATCAACTGTTAACCTATAGTCGTGACGTAATATTTCCTTGAAACGATCAAAAACATCATGATATTGCTCTTGCCACAGTATAAGAGTATCTTCCACGGTTTTGAAAGCAGTCTTAGGCATAAGGGTTTCGAGACCGGCATCACGGAGTGCTTGCTTAAGACCACGCGTAAAAATCCGATTTAAATCTCCATCATCTGGATCCAAAATCACGGTAAGAAAAGGGTTTTCTCTAAGCATAGATTGGACCCCGTCCTTCAATCCACCATGCCTTGCCTCTTCAAGTTTATCGAGCAAAGGGGCGTACTCGTCGTCCTTGTGATTATGCTTAAGCAACGAGGCAAGTACTGTGACTAGATGGGACTTTCCTGTCCCATATGGGCCTACAACGATTCGTGACCTAGAGGTCGAATTGGACTGCAAGGACTCTAGGATGTCGCTCGCTAAACTCATGAACGATTCTGTAGGAATATAAGTTCTTGTTCTGGCCGGGTTACTAACATCGTATTTCAGATTCACAGAATATTGAAATCCACTTTCCACAGTAATCATCCGACTGTCCACCAACTATCCTCCTCGAACCTTGACTTATAGTATTTCTCTAGAGCGGTGAGCGAATCACAACTTTCTAGCTCCACTGAATCAAGACCTGCGGTCAAGCTTACAGTAACTTTGCCCCTCCTTTGAAGGTTATCAAGGTAATAAATAGCGTCTTCATATGTTAGTGCAAAAGCCTTCCCAATATTGCATCTATCGTTCATCAGCCTGGAGATGGTTGTTCTCCCAGAATCGTTATCCATCTCAGATCTATGGGCCATGCAATAATATACAATTGCTGGGTCTAGACTGTGCCTATCGATAGAACAAACACGGTAAGACTTTGGCCCGATCTGTCGTAGCATTTTTAATTCCCGTAAAGGACAGTGTAGGTTGTCTTCCGGCGAGCTATTTTGTGTCATTCGGTTTTCGTAAAGATATGTGTTCACAAAGCATTGAAAATCCTTCTTAAGCGAACTTTCTGCTACCGGAGTACCTTCTACAATGGTATAGTTTGTTAGCCAATACAAGAAGGTGTCTTCATCGAACTCACGACGGTTAAAGACGTTGAAGAACCAATACCAAGTGGTAGCTTCGTCAGGATCAGTGACTAAGTGGTAATGAATCAGCCACCATGTTCCCTCATCTTCAAAATAAGGATCATACTTAAGAATTAAGTCTGCTAGACCAGACATAGTGTAATCTCTATCTTCATTCTGTACTAGTAAGCCAGCAGCTCGTAACCAAAAGCGAATGGCGTTAACCATATTCTTACCTACTCCCAATACCTCCGGTGCCTCTTCATCCCGAAAAAAGGCATAGCCTTTTTCATCAACTAGTCTTAATCCTTTTCTCAACCATCCGTCTCGAATATAAAAAGTCTCGTGCCTCGCAAAAGGCATTTTAGCTGGCCCCCTTTTTTACTGCCAAGACTTTGGCCATCAAGCAACCGCCACGTCCCCAAGGATTTATACAATCTAGGCAACCTACACACTTCTCCTCTGAGATCCTGTAATGTCCATCTATATACGTTATAGCTCCCCGAGGACAAACACTAGCACAACCCAAGCAGCCAATACATGACTGGTACTTCCTTAATTGACAATCTATGCGCTGTGAGATTAACCTGTAGTTAGAAGGGCTAATCACACTAACCTTTAGCTCATAGGTCGATGGTAAGCCCTGAAGCTTCATGACCTGCTTCTTGGTGCGTCTATCAAGGATAACAACCTCATTCAGGAACTTGTTTCCCAAGTCCCTATTCACGATTCCAAAGGGCCTAAAGTACTCATAAAGTTCATCCGATATGGGCCTAGTGAGAATTATGGTCCGTGAATGCACTTCGTCGACGCATTGTTTTGCTTCAATGTTAATCTGCTCAGAGTCTAATCCAGCTCCACCCTGACGGGCTTTCCAGTTCCCACTATCAACATATTCCTCGGGATCAGGCTTGCCTATTCTCCGAGCGAAATCCACTAAAAAGCTCCGCCACTTAGTGCTTTCTTCTTCCATATAGATGCTTGCTAAGAACATAGACCAAGCTCCATTATTAGGGCAGCACCAACAACCAACCCTAGGAAACCCCAATCGATAACTATCGTTAAACTCTAGTTTTCTATAAAAGATATACAACCAGATATCAATATCTAACCAATCAAAAATCGGTGAAACAACCTTTTGCTTGGCAATTTTAGGGCTTTTTGCCACATCAGCCACCTTATGGAATCCCATATAGTCCTCAAAATAGTCCGATTGATAATCACTTCTGGAGGTCGACTCTGCTGCTCTAATACCATAGAAAGTCAAGAGTCGCGTGTTCTTAGCAAACCCATTGATTTTCGTGTTCAAAGGACCTGTCTTAAACACGGTACAACACCAGCTTATCACCCTACTAGGAGGGCCAATTTCTTCACATAAGGACATGAAGTCATGATTTGAACGCGAAGTGATAAAGGGTGTCTTGTTGTATTTTTCTCTGAACTTTCTAATATACTCTATAGTTAAAGGGAATTCCAAGGTAGTATCACTGAAAAGGTGGAGGATAGACGGATTTGACAATGCTCTAGAAACAAGGCCTGACACTACCGTAGAGTCTTTACCGCCGCTAAAACTCACAACAGGCAGGAAATTGTGGTGCTTCTCAACGGCATCCCTAATTGCGTGCTCTGCAGCGTACTCTAATTGCTGAATGTGTTCCCTGTTTTCCTGGACCAAACGCTCTATTTCAGCTTCAAAACCCTCGTACATGTGATCGAGGCAAACACTCATGAGACTCGACCGGATAGCGTCCAAAGGTGCCTCATTCATTAGGTCATTAAGAGATTCCTTAACTACTACCCCGTCCAGGAAAAACCGATATCCTCTGCCCGCCCACACAGATTTAGAAAGATAATCCTGATTGCCTGTTAACAGGTACAACAAGTAGCGCTCCTGCGGAAAGACAGGTCTTGCGTCAGTGCTCAGATACTTTGTGGAAGATCCACAAGAGCATTCGTCCTTACCAATTATCGGTACATTGCAACTTGGGCACCAAGAAAGGTTCATTGTCGCCCTCCTTTTGTTAGTCTGGAACACATTATCTCATTCGCCGCGACCCGTTCCATCTCCTGCAAAAAGAGGTCTTTATCGAACGTCTGTTCTAAATAAATCCTCCTCGTCTGATGGCCGAGGAGGATCCGTAACGCAATCAACCAAGTACAGTGTTCATTCTCATTGGTTTTAGCACTCATTGGCCCCGACGGAGCTCAACACCTACTTCCAAAACATCGTGGAAAATCGCCTCCAAGAACCTTCTCTTGTTGTCATTCGACATTACTTGATAACGTACCAACAGTCCCTCTACTTCCAATTCATCTAGTCGAGCTCTACAAGATTCTGAAGCCATTTTAACCAAATCGACCTGCGATTCTGCTAGGTAAGCTGGTCTAGACTCAAGTCGACTCTTCGTTTGCTGTGCCTCGACAGCAGTATACTTGCAAATCTCGTCTAATGCAGGGACATTCATCTCCATCCATGTCTCCGCCAGTGCCTTTCGTTCCATAAGCACTCTCTCGTATATTCCTTCGTAAACCGACTCAGCATCTAGAGGAGGGGCATCATCTGCAAATGCCATGTTTGTTTCCACAAAGCACTGGGTCAAGANTTCAGCAAGTTCAAGGTCAGTACGATTCATGTCGTTTAACATCCTAAAGTGCCTCTCCANCAAATCTAACTGCCTTTGAACTTGGGATAAGTCCGCTAGATCATGATCTTCCCCTTCATATATGCTGATTAGATTGGCAACTTCGCCTCGCCAAAAAGCTATGTCATCAGCAGAACTCAGCTGTTCGATGTTGTAGAGCTCCATCATCCGTCCACGATAGTTATCCAATTTTGCGATGACTTGTCGTTGAAATTCAGCTAGCCGGCGCTTGGCAATAGTCAGCTCTTTTACATCTAAGTTGGGAAGCTTCTCGGCGACATCTATTCGTCCCAAAAATTCTTGCTGTATTCGTTCAAGCAAGGACTTCAGCGTCGTTACTTTAATATTGGAGCTGGTAGCGTTTCGAGCGATAAAACTCTCTATATCCGAAGCTAGTCGGGTAGCATCCTCTATCTCTTTTATTTTCGCTTCGATCATCTCAGTGTGTTCAGTTACTGCAGCTTTTTCTTCAATCAAATCCAGTTTCTCTAGGTTATTACCGATCCGCGACATGCGAACTCTGAACGTGTCAAGGTTACGAACGTTATAGGCCTTCTGCTGCCTTAGCCACTCGGCAAAGTGTGTTTTGAGAAAAAGTCGACTACTAGCTATATGTTTTTCAACTTCCTTAATGTGGCTTAGTTCCCATTTGTCGCTGCCAACCATTGCATCACGCATGTCGACAAGGACGCTTCCCCCCCATGAGACTCTATTGAGGTCCATTCGTTCTTTTCCTACCTCGATTTTTTCAATTTCATCCGTTAGCTGTTTGTTGAAATGATCTAGTTCACGCCTCAGGTTGTCAGCCTTCTCAGAGAGATTCTTATGTTTCCAAAATAACTGTGGAGGAAGTGGAACTCGTTCCTGCAGTTCATGAGCCTTTTTTTGATATTCCAAAGAGCCGAGAATTGCTTCTTCGAGCTCCCAATCTTCCAACAAGCTCTCCCATTCCGAAAGGCTATCTTGGGACACCTGCACTAGTTCCGTAGAAGCTAATACCGATAGGTCAAAAAAGTTCTTGGGCATCGCTGTGGAAAGCCAGTTTTCAATGCCTATCGAAACACCATCCTTCAAGAGGTTCACTTCATTGCGCCTGCTCCCAATGAACAAGGCTATGATAAGACCTGCCGATGCCACATTACATCCATAAGGGGGAGAGCAAAGAATCTCCATCACGGTTCCGAGATTAAGGGGTTCCGTTTCACCCTTGCACGCCGCACTAAGCTTGTCCGTGAGGAGCTCGACTATTTCGCGCAATACCTTATTCATAGGTTTTAGCCGGAGTGTTCCATCACTATCTAATATCCCCCACAAATCTACTAGAACCTTATGAGCACGATTTTGCTGGGCAGGAGTGGCGGTGCTGATCCATTCTCTATCAAAACGACCGGTTATTAACTGCCTTGTAAATACCTGCGCGTCTTTTGCAGCATTTCCTCTCACTGTGCTAAAACCATCGAAGTCAAAGGGTATTATCTTTGGGTAAATTACGCTGAAAGCTCGGCTAAGCATGACCTTAGTTCTTGATGCGGGAATATCCTGGTTAGTTGCGAAAATGATATGCCTATCCTTCTCAAGGGCAGAAAAGAGGTCCTTCATTTCGAACTCCAATGCTTGTTTGCGATCCGCTATGAAGTGTTGATACCTCGCTACTTCTTCTTCGTCCATATTGTTGCTTAGAATCCAATAGCCCGCAAGTTTCTCTCCGAGACTACCATCTATATCATGTAAGAAAATGATGGCAACTGGAGCGCCACTATCCAAAGATATATGGTGTTCTTCAAGACATGACTTTAGGAGATTGCGAGCCTGCCTTTTGACAGATTCCAGGTTACTATTTGGGCCAGCGTAGCAATAAACCAGTTGCCCCTTAGGATCGTCAGGTTGGTAGCTAACACGCCAAGTCCGTACGGCAAAATCGATTTTGCCTCGGAGCATCTCTATGTTGGAAAACGATACGGCATAGTGCCAATCCTGCGTAGTTATATTGTTCTGTGCTCCGAAATCGGTTTGATACGTGTCTAGATCAATCCACTGCTTAAAGTTTTGAGCAAATATCTCCGCCCTCTGGTTGGAGTTAATATCCTCTATCTTAGCCTGGAGATATGCTAGAAACGCTCTTCTAGGCACCGAATCGCCGGTTATTTCATAGCGGAGAATGTGCTCATTCCACTCTAAGACAGCTAGTTCCTTTTCTAGCACATGTAAAATGTGCTTCGTTTCCTCCGGCTCAAGACCACAAAAAGCCGATAGCAAAGCAAGTGCGTCCTCCTTGGACTTAGCCTTAGTGCCAAGTTTAGATGATAGTAAAACAGACTTCAGAACTCTTACATCTTCACAACCAAGCTCATGCCTATACTTATCTAACACAGTTTCGTAAGCGTGAGCCGAAGCCCCTTGCTGACCGAAGCGTTCTGAAGATAGAAACTCATTGACCAAGGAGTCGCTACAAAGATCTACAGGTGTTATGGTTCGACCACCGCCGAAGTCAGCTGTTTTCAACTCATCATACACTTCTGCCAAAAGTGATAATGCAGAACGTTGTTGCAGTAACTTCCCAACGGTCGATAGCTTGTACAAGGTCCAAACGGATACCGGATGAAGAGGCCAGCACCCTTCGCATACAACCTGCTCAAAAAGATCCTGATCATTCCATAAAGCGTGATCCTTTAGTTCAGGAAACCAATGTTTCATCTGTCTATGAACTGTAGCATATACCTCGCGCGACGCCCCTAGTTCTTTCTGGATGAAACCAAGATCTTGCTTGTCCAAAAGGTTCGCAATTAGTGTTTCAATGTTAGTAGAAAGCCTGACCTTCCGGGCAGAATCGTAACGTGTTACATAACGGTTCAAATCATCTCTCAACTCAGGAGCTATGCGAGAGACATATGCCCTGAGCTCATATTGGATAAAACACACAAGCATTACTGCATCTTCATTTGCCTGGACACATTCGAAGAGTTGCTGCAAAGCGCCAGAGCCCGCAATGTGAGGCTTTTGAACCGAGAACTCCAGATAACGTCCAAACTCATCGAACAAGATCAACAGTCCAGCATAATGGTTACCCTCACCGCAATAGTTCTCCTTAGTAACCCGAATAAAGTCGTGTAGGGATTCTTGCCCTACCGCGTGGATGGGGGAACCCATTTTCGAGGAATAAATCTCACTTACAGTAGCGAAAGCCTCTTCATCCTGGGACTTAAGTCTCGCTATTATATCGTCAAGAGAAATCGGACCAAACAAGTCGACAAAATCCTGTCGTAACGGCTCAAAGAAAGATTCGGTAAAATGTATGGCCGTCCGAAAACGAGGACGTAAGTTCTCAAGTACAGTTGTGTCCAATCCATCATCGGACAGCTTCTTCAGAATTTGCCTAGTTATCTCGGCACTTAAGTCAAAGTCTTTCATCCCATTTATAGTCACAACCAAAAAAGGCTTGGCTACATTCTTCAGCAAAACACTAATGTCTGCTGNTATTTGCGAATCGGCACGTTTCAGATTCTTGAGAATACGTTCCGACGTTGCAGAACTNGGGTAACCTAGGAAGTTTGAAAGCGTCACTGCTAGATGGGATTTTCCAGTCCCATACCCAGCTATCGCCAGCATAAAGGGATCATCTTGTGTCCTACCAGCTAACCGACTCAAAACGTCATTAACGAAAGACGCTGTGTCGACCAATTTATGGCTACTATTCGTAAAATCAGCTCTTGAAACCCCATGGTAACTAGGACCATGAAAAGCAAAATACTCCGCTGCCTTGCTTGCTAGTCTCGGATCTTCTTCTAACCAACTGACCTGCACAGCACCGTTGAACAGCAAGTCCTTACGAAAAGATACAATATTACCGAGTTCCATCGTTACCCCTCCTCCNTAAGCTAAATCTGCCCATGTAGTTGGCCATACTTCTGCCGCCGGTTTCCTTTTCTCGATAATCCAGGGTCTCATCTGCCTGTCAATTGAGATGTTCCCCGTCTCCTCCATCATAGTCAACGCCATTTCTCTTTCAGCGTCAGTCCAAAAGCAGACATCAAACCAACTGGACGCGTCATTGAAGTCAGTTGTTGTTACCTGTGTTTCCGAAGGAAAGTACGCGTCCATTAACGTCAACAGAAATGCTGAATACCCAACGGCGTAACTACGTATGAGGGGGGCTTTGGCTCTTAAGATCATGACGTCTTCAAACTTTAAGACGCCAGCCCTAGCCAAGGCCGCATCGTCAGAATAAGTCACTAACAAAGGACCAATTCTATCCTTGCCACCAAAGACTCCGGTCAGATACTCTTCTAATTGGAGCTTGCTAAAAGATGAACCTAGCATACTCTGAGCGAAAACACTATGCCAAGCAATCGCACCAATATCTCCCCGGCACATATTAAAATGGACCAACCATTGGGTCAGACCTTCTCCCAATAATGGATCTTCCTCAAAAACCACACGACCAAAATCGGTAATAAGAGGGCGTTTTATGGAGTTACCGTCGACCTCAATTAGACCCATGCCTTGTGCATACCGCAATATTGCAGGCAGTTTCCCAGTCGACTCGCCCATTGGGATTCCAGTATCATCAGCCATTTCTCGCATAGACCCCGATTTTCCCAAAGCTGCATATTCCAAAAGAGCAGCCAAATAGCGACGTTCGGGAGCAAAAGTCAAGTGAAAACTGAGAGATAGCACCTATAGAGCCTCCTTCGCCCATAACAAGCATCCTATTATTAATATCGTTCTTCTAGTGGCTTTACCCTGATTCTGAAGTGTGTATTAACCTCAAGACTATCAGTATGTTCGTTATAAGCGTAACCCAAGGAATAGCATTCACCGCGCTTAAGGGTTGATAGTTTCTCAACCCAGTCCTCTACCTTCAACCCCGTGGAATCTGCCAGTATCTGAGCGAAGGCCTTTATTTCTGTATCAGCTGGTCTAAAGAAAATCTTATGGCTAGCTTGAAATAATCGGTCCCGCTCATCTTTCTCCAAGTTGCTGAGGGTTTGAGTTGCCAAAATGAGTGAGATTCCGAACTTCCTTCCCTCAGTCAAGAATTGCCCAATAGGACTCTCTAGTTTGTGATTCAGATTCTGGATTTCGTCCAACACGATGATTTTGGGATTCCACTGGTTTCCGTGCGAACGATAATACCAGTAGAGATCAATTAGCGAAAACTCCGTGATCAACCGTGATGCGTTTTTCATAAAACCGGCTAATTGAATAATGTGCACCCTAGACTCTGGATCCTTGAAGAGGCGTTCCCAGCTTCCATGACGCTCCCTGCCAAATGGGTTAGTGTCAACGAAGGGTTGGATCTTGCTTATTACGCTTGCTGCAGCGGACGCAGACGGACCTCCCTCGGCTCGTATGCCTTCAAGCTCATCTATCATATCGTTTAGATCAAAATGCTCACCCTTCGCAACAACGCCATTTCTAATAGCATTGTACAGGGCGGACCTTTGCTGATCACCAAGCTGATAAACCTCGTCAAAGACACCACTCACTCTACCAGCTATCGTCGCGGGATCTTCTTCGATCGGCATGTCATCGATGTAGTTTATCTGCTTACGAAACGGATTGACTTCCAAAGGCTTTACCTTAATCAGATGTTGTGTTGGTTTGAGTCTAGTCATTACAATTTCTTCCAACTGACTGTTAGTAAACCCTGAGGTGTAATCAACGACTAAGGTATTCCGACCCAGTCTCGCTAACTCGCACATTAATGCCTGGATTAGGTACGTCTTTCCAGTTCCAGAAGCACCGAAGACAAGAATGTGTCTGTTAGGCAAATCCGGATGGCCAAACTCCCAATATGCGTCTCGACCGCCTCGAGTCCCTGCCCCCAGATAGACCCGTTCAAAACCGTAAGGATTGTCTTCGTGACTCGTATCATCGACGATTTGGATAGTTGATTTTCCCAGTTCCTTCTGAGAGCATGTGTTATCTTGACTAGCATGGGATTCCTGTTCCTTACTACTCTTGTACTCTGTCGTTTGTGCTTTCTCGGCCATTAAAGCCACTGGGCTCGCTGTGTCCTCGTCTATAGCTTCAGGCCTGCCAAATCTTACTGGTGGAATGTTGACAAAAAAGTGCTCATCTGTGCCTAAGAGACTTGCCTTCTTCAGGAATCCCATCCCGGTTGTGGCAACGACTATGGGAAACACTCCATGTTCATTTTGGCATTGCCAGGATGTGTCTCGCGATAGCTCATCAGTGTGCTGGTCCGTCCAAATAGCAAATATACCTGCCTGCCAGTCCACCGCAAATAACCCTTCACCCAACCTCTCCAAGGCCGCCAAGGTCTCCCCGTACTTCGCCTTTGTAGTACTTCCATGCGTTGAGACTAAGCGATGAAGCTGCATCCACCAGTACCGTTGATCGCTCCGGCCATAATCGTCTGGTTCCAAAGAGTTCCGTGGCTTGAATTTACCCACAAGTTCGCGCAGACCACTTTCAATCTGCTCTCTTGCTTTCTCCAGATATCCTTCCGACTTACCTGCCAGCTTACACTCAATAAGCTGTAGAGTAATCTCAAAATACCCATTGACAATTGATGCACGGATCCTTAGTAAGTCCGGTCTCCTCTCGCTCATCGGCTCATCAAACCAATGTAAAAAGGCATCCAAAGACACAAGTTCATCGCAAAAGGCATCAGGGTCCTTGATTGCTACTTTTCGAGTCAAGGCATTCGCAATCAACTCTCTCACAAATTTCTCCCCACCCGTAGCCTTCACGACGGAGAGTCCAGCAACCTTTGCTGCTTCCCGTACTAACGCTGAAGCGATGGCCTGGGCGTTTCCTTCATCAGTTAGACCTAGTTCCCCCGAGATCATTGCCGAAACTCCATTTTCTATGTCATACATTGAAAACTGGTCTGTTGAAATGGTAAAATTCTTTTCGCCATGTGCTCCAACTCCAGTTCCGAAAGCTATTACTTCTCTATCATATGTTCCACGGGAACTTTTGCGGAGAAGCGATTCATCAATAGATGGGTCAATACACACTACCCAGCCACTACACTTATGTGCGGCATCCACCGTATCAGCCATGGGCGAAAAATCATTTGAACTCACGATGATATGTTTGTGCTCTCGTAAACTCGGTTGTTTCAAACTTGCCATAACTTCAGCATGAAGAGCGTTTAACTGAAAACGTGGGTTACTTACTACCCTCTCTCGTTGACTTTCCTTTCCACCTCCGACCATCCGTGATGATACCTTCTCCACGATAGGAAACTTCTGATAGTCATCAGGAATAGTCAACGGTTCTAGAACTTGAAATCTGCTAGTAGTTGATTTAATGAAGTCCATAAAGTAAAACACATCATATTCGGCTTGATTAAGTATCCGCCTGAACTGCTCAAAACCATCGTCTCTAGCTACGACGCGGTACTTAATGGAAATCTGGCAATGCTCATAATGCCGCATTCCAGAACTAAGCTCAGCTACCTGCCATCTGTCTTTCCACGCGTTAATCCATCTTAAGACACTCGAGTCATCCACTCCGTCAGAAAAAATGGTCAGTTGTACCGAATAAGCCTGTTCCTGCTGGGCTGAAGCGTACTCGACATACTTGTCTATCCCTGCGATCAAAGGTTGAATCTCTGAACCACAGTATGCACCAATGCTGATACCATCCTCTGCGAAAGGATATAACTTACGATAATCCCGGAGTGTTTGGTATATTAGCTGAGAATTTCGGGTCTCCCTAAACAGCCCTCTATCGTCTATGGAGTCGTCTTCCTCGGCCACATATTCTTCCAACAGAGTCTTGGTCGCTATCTTGGAGACATCTTCTGTGGGATTGCCAAGCATATGTACATAACCCAAAGACTTAATGTTGGTATCGAGATTCTTCTGTGTGTCACATAGAATTCCATAAAGAGGCCACTGAATATTAGACAAGTCCACAATTCTATCGAAATGCCTCGCAGCAAAAGCCTTAGCTGACGCTGCTTTCAATGCCCGTCGCGCAGTAGTAGAAAATACTCGACACAAGTAGATACTCTGATGATACATCATGTCGATCATGGCAGGATGAAGCGGTGTAACTACAGCCCCAGTCAAATAGTCATTCCAAAGTGAACCTTGTTGAGCATCGCCTTCAGGCAGAAGTAGAAAAGCCTTAAAGAGCAGAGGTCCGAGGACACTTTCGCGGCTCCTCGACAGATACCCATTTAGAAGATCTCTATATGCGCGTCTCAGCTCTGGATAATGTTGCTCAAGTGCGACATAAAACCCTTGTCTTAAGCAGCATTTGACGAACTCTTGATACGCCACTGACAACGTTACAGCCAGGGTCCTCTCCTCTCGACCCAAGCCTTTCGCTACAGACAGAAGATCAAGCATGACACTGTTCTTATTGCCTATACATAATTCGAGCAATCTTGCTGCTTCTTCCTCATCCTTTGCCATGAACAACTCCGCTACGAACGGTGCTGAGAATGCGGGCAAAACACTTTCCGAAGACGCAAATTGCCTGTTGATCCATTCATATAATGATACTAAAAGGCGCGAATGATGGTTGGCAGGTAGCGGCCAGTTATAGTCTTGACTACGCTCAACTCCGTCTTCTGTCTCCAGTACAACTTTAAACCTAAATTGGGGTTCGGCTCGCATACTGCGCTGATATATAAAACTATTCTCATTGTCCTCGGGCAATAACAGAGAGCTAACTTCGACAAAACAAGATTCATTATCTCCCAAGAAACTAAACACGCGTTGGCTTAGAAACTCGTCCACACCACCAAGTAGGACTGTCAAAAACTCTCGTGCCTTCGCACTAGGCTCCACTGCTTCACCATCATCAACAATAGAATCAAAATCATGTCGAAAAGACTGACCTACGATGCTTACCCGTTTCAGTTCCTTAATAGCTAATGTACCATCTCTCTTCAGCTTCTCAAGTGAGTCCCAGAGCGCATTTAGGAATATTTCTGGAACTTTCCCTCTAAGCGTCGTTGATCTCGTCTTTATAGGAGAAATAACCCCACCTTTAAAGCCCAAAACCTTGTCCAGAATAAAAGTAAAGTCTACTGCCTTCAGATTAGGGACCAGACTTTCTGTACCATTCGCTATGTATTCTTCAATTGCATCCAATAGCTCATTGATGGACCTAAAGGAAGACAGATTAACGGCATGTAAACTTTCGTCCTGCCCATCATCTGCGACCTTCTTTCGATATTTCTTAATCGTATTCAGTGCTTTTGTCCGATCTTTTGCTTCTAGAAACATGCTGTAATTGAAGAAATGGTGTGCGTTAATAATGTATTTTCTAACTTTATTCCGAGCCTTTCTGTGTAGAACCCCAGTCAAATTCGGTAGGCCAAAATCGTCTAAGTTTTCCAAAATAATACAATAGGCGTCTTTGCTGCACATCACAGTTTTGAAGTCTAACCGTTCTAAAAAAGAACTGATGGTAATCAAATCGGACAGACCCAAGTCATAAATTGAGCAAATAAAGTCTGAGATATCCTCAAACTCGGAGGTATTATCGTCTGGATTCAAATATTCAATCAATGCCTGTTCAATCCATGGTACAAAACTCTTTCCCAGGCAAATATTCCAGATGTTCGCTTGATCCAGACGGAAGAAGTCACGCAGACTTTCCTTATCATGTATGAACTCATAACCAGCCAATAGGATAATTAGGCAATCAGTGGTAGCCTCATCCCGTATCTGATTACGGAGACTCGTCAAATTGTCCGACGCGTTATACCAGCCCCTCTGCCTAATCAACTCTGAATGTTCTCGTTCCCGCTGCAAAGCAGAGTTCTGCCATTCCTTACCTAGATGAAAAGCTACACCATAACTTAACTTAACATTATGGTTTAGAGTCTTTTTTGCTCTTTCTGTTAGCACTTCTCCTATGCGAACTAAGACATCGGAAGGATACGCAGGAAGAACAAATCTAAATGTACCTTCCTTACCTTCCGTTGCTCTCCAAACATAATCTATAATCGTGTCTGCCAGATATTTCACTGCCCAATAGACCCCCTCGTCTGAACCATTTCGAAAGTGTTCGTGACGATTGAATAACCATCCGAAAGCTCCGTTAAGAATCCCCCAGCTCGCAGCATTTCCCTGAGCCAACTACTGTCATCATATTCTGTAGATAGATTTGGTGGAAGATTCGTCCACTTCATACCATCGCGTAGGTGCTCTCCTTCTATGGCAATACCATAGTTATCATATAGTCTATCTAGGAAATCTTCGTAAGAGCAGCTGTGACCGGGCTCTAAAAGAGTTAATATGAAATAACGGAGTAACCCATCAGTCATGACAAACCTGGCTCCTGGTCCTTGATATGGCACAATAATACCAAGTTTCTTACCGAGCGCTCGGAAGAGCTTATAGCCGTACTTGTCATCAGCGGCTTTAAGGATCTTATCATGCTCCTCTTGGTTTTCCCCGTCGACTAGTCCACCAGTTCGGAGAGCCTGTTGGATTAAACCGAGTACAGCCTGGAGGTTGCGCTGAGACGTTAGTTGCAGGTGCCGCGAAGCATTACTTGTAGGGGTAAAAATCCACGAGTAACCTAACCCTGCGCCCACATGTATACGAGTATTTCTAACACTCTGAGCGCATAAACTTCGCAACACCTGCAGAGCACAGCCCGTCGTCAATAGTTCTAACTTTTCTACTGGATCAAGGGCGGTTAGTGTAAGGCGCTTGAGCTCCACTGCAAAGAGATAACCTTCCTTCCAACTGTCTGCAGGACACCATTCACAAGCAAACTCTAGCGAGCGATTACTTATGCTCTCGACCGTATCCGGGTCAATACTCTCGATAAAATCCACTAGTTTGTTAAGTACTTCATCTTGTTGTCCATAAAGCGACGATAATCCGACTTGAAGATCACTATGGAGCATTTCTAAATTCTTCTCGTCCTCACTCATCCGAAAATGCCTCGCAAACTCATATACTTCATTCTGCTCCTGCGTAAACACATTGCAGAGCTGAAGATATAATACTTCCCCTCCACGAGCTAGAAAATTGTATCTGAACAAGCTGTAATAGGTCGAGAAGCCTTCCAAGCTGTCTCTCCAGGTGTGGACAGGCTTTCTCTTGACCACTGTTTCATTCCACATTACTTCAGGACTCAATAGGCTACTAGCCACAGGAAAGAAACTTTGCGCACACCATGTTCTGTTAAAACCGGCACCCCTAAAAGCTCTCAATAACTCCTCTAGCCATTCCACGACATCCTCGGTATCATCTCGGGTAGTGTGAGTTCTGCTCTTCAACTCCCGCCAAATCCATTCGTACTGTTCTCTATGAATCTCGTGTCGGCTGTCAATCCTTGAGCTGCTTAGGAATGAAAAAAGCTTGAGATTCAACTTCACTTCAGGTCGGTAAACCAATCTAGCTGAATCAGGCCAGTTCCTGATTTGCTCAAAACTAGGAAGTGGACTAACAATCCTCTTATACATATCCCCTATTCTTTTCTCAGACTGTACAACTAGCAGAAACTCGACGAGGAACTCGGGAACAGTCTGATCGACAATGAATCGTTTTCCAAACAGCCTTATAGCAGGATTCGAATCCCGCGACACGTTCATACCCCTTGGAAACGGAGCAGGCAAGGATTTTTGCATTACAGCACCTCCAGCTTTCCATCATCGATCAACAACTGTTTTAACTCAATCCGCCGACCATTACCCACAACCAAGAGTTTCAGATGCGTATCATTATAAGAGGTTTCCTCGTTTTCATATAAGGTTAGGAGTTGAACCTTGAACCTTTCGAGGCGGTCTGCGTAGAACGCCGAAAGCTCTTCCGCTACTTCACCTTTATATCTTCGGGTAACATAATCAAGGAACGGTAGATCCAATTCTAGCTCCACGTTACCGTTACCGCGAAGGTACTTAAGAGATAAAACTCCATTTCGGCTGTCACCAACTTGGTATACTGGCTTTACAACCAATCTAAAGTCATCAACTCGAAAGTCAGCTAGAATCATTTGTGTACTTGTGGAAGATGATTCTCGATTCAGTGTTATGTAAATCGAATTTTCCTTATAACTACCTTCTGGGAATCTAAGGCCCGTAAAGAACTCCTGAAGGACATGGATTATCTGTCTTCTAAGATAACTTTCATCCCGTAGTGGAAGTTCTTTATAGAGACCGCAATACCTGTCATATTTTACCAGAAACTCAGAACGCAAGAAAGTTGCTATAAACCGTTCTTTCTCTTCTTCATCGCCAAAAGGTTCGAAGAAGAATGCATAGCGCCTCATTTGCCTTCGATTGAGAGCACTGTTCGAGGTTGTAATCAGACTACGAACACGTTGATGAATCCCGCTCTGTTCCTGATCAACCTTTGTGGACTTCTGCAACCAAGTGCGTCTTTCAAACCTAGAATCTAGCACTGTCCCCAAACCAATCTCCCGAATTTTCCGAATAGCAAACAGCTGTTTTGCGTGGACCAATTCGTTACTTCCGTCATCTCCAAAGAACCTATTAAAGAAAAGCTCCTTGCTTAAATTCTCTTCTCGATTGATAGCGGACCTTCTGCGTATGCCATAGCAACCAAGGCCACCAGTCAAAGCATAAGCAAGATGACCAGTCATATGACGCATGGTCAATCTGGTTCCGTACTCAAATAGGCGCCTATACAAGAGCTCAAGACGCTCAAAGAAGATGTCCTCGCGTTCTAGCAGTAGCTGTACATTTATATATAAGGGACAATTATCCGGGTTCTTACAATCCAAGCACTTGATCCAGTTTGACTCAGCGATCATGCGCCTAAAAATTCTACAAGCAGTTTTTATACTATCCACTCTTCCTAGATTAACCAAATAGAACCTTTTATCGAAAAGCCATTGAGGCTTTTCTGCCCTCAGTGCGTTGAGCAAATCGCTTTCAACCTCAGTCCCATTGAAAACTCTTTTAAAACTGTCTAGAAATGTACCTGTATTTGTCACAATGAGAAAAGCAAGATCTTCGCTTCGGCTGGCCTCAGAAAGGACTTCAACTTGCTCTGACCTGGAGAGTTCACTCATATCCTTAATGATAGCGATTCCGCGTTCCGGAATTCTCTCTATGGGCCGTAGAAAGCGTTGCTCCCCTGTGAGAGCCTTGAAAATGTCTATAGCAATTGTGGTCTTACCATCACCAGCGTTACCAGTCAAAATCACATTTCGGTGCTCGTTGATGAGTTTTCCGTAAATGGTGTCTGTGATCGGGTTACTTACATGAATCTTCTGAAAATAGCTATTTAGCACTTGGTGTTCTGCGGTGGCGTTTTCATTCCCTGCCGAATTATTAGCCAGGGTATTCAGATACTCAACGTACAGGTCTTGCGTAACCGAATCTGGATGTGGTTCTACAATCGCTACAGGCATCGGTTGGCCGATGCGAGCTTCTATTTNNTTTTTGCCCACAGTAAACTCTGTTCTCATTTCGTTGATATCGCTGAATCTGTTTCTTGCCTCAGTGGCAACTGCCTTCAACAACCATTCTCTCATATCCTCGGGCAAGTCCCGGAAACCAATGGGCAATTCTGGTTCATCTCCTACCGAAGCTCTATGGTATGGCTTCTGCCCAAAGAGCCATTCCCATAAAGTAACTCCCAAAGCATATAAGTCACTAGACTCAGATAATTGTATATCTGATCCTAAAATGCTGTCGGGCGGAACATATCCGCGGGTTCCTTGGAAAGTTTCAACTCTAGGTTCGCCGGCTAATGTGCAGTCAACTAGAATTGGCTTGTTGTCATTAGTAATGATGACATTATCAGGTTTGATGTCACAGTGAAGGAGGGTCGAATCATTGCCATTTTCGTCCTTGAAATTGTGAAAAGCTGCAACAGCTTCCATCAGACATAAAGATACGCTTCTAAAGTCATCAAGACTTGGGGTTTTTCCCTCCTCAATGAGACTTCGCATTGACTCACCCGCGACATAGTCCATGACGAGAAAGTACCGTTCATTTCTCCAATGACCAAAATACTCCGAGCGAATTACATAGCTGGAATTAATACTGCTGGTGACTTTCAGTTCTTGGAGAGACCTTTCTCGCGGAACATCACGTTTATAAATCTTCAGAGCAACCGGTCTACTATCAATGGTCTTACCTTTATAGACATGAGCCTCTGCGCCTTCTGCCACTAGTTCCTCGATTTCATAAACATCATGGGTTGAGCCAGGAGCCAGAATTTCATCGACCGATCCGACTTCCTCGACTTTGCTTACCCGGCACTCAAAAGCTGCAAGAATAGCTCCAAGATCATTCATTCTATCCTCTCTGTGCCCTATCAACATATCAGAAATTGCCTCCACCAACTTGTCCGGAAGATCGGCTGTCACGAGCTTCTTTCTTGATTCCTTTGAGAGACGACCACCCTTGGCCACATACTCTGAGACTGTTCTAAAAGGACGTTCTCCTGTAAACAACTCATAGGCGATAATTGCCAACCCGAAGTAATCAGTACTTTCGTCAATGTCCTCACCAAGCAAAATCTCAGGTGCGGTGTAACCATCGTCTATAAGGGAGTTTGGATCCTCTATAACGGTTAGACGATTGTCTTCCATAATATATGCTAGGTCGAAGTTCATAAGTCTAGGTCGATCATTTACAAGCAAGACGTTCTCAGGCTTTACCGCTCGATGTATTACATCTACTTCATGGGCTCGACAGAGAGCGCTTAAGAGGCCTTGACATATGGATAGAGCGGTTTCCTTATCAGGCTTTTCATTATGCAGATAATCTCTCAACGTGCCTGTGTCAGACCAATCGGAGACCTCAACGATGCCGATCGCCTCGTCCTTGACCACATTCACCGGCAAAATGTTAGGATGATCACCGATTTTAGAAACCGAGTTAATTGCATTATAGGTTCGTCGTAAAAAGAGCTCCCTTTCCTTTTCCGTAAACGCGGTGGGCACCCTGAAGATTCTAAATCGCTTCAGACCTTTAATGTGCCCCTGTGCATCTCGTCCAAGCAACTCTATGCGACCCGGTGTAGCGCTTAAGCTCTCCACAACCTCATAACCAAGAATCTCTGCCGGAGCCTTATTCTCTGTCTGGGTCAATCGACTCAAATGAGCAGCAATTGCATCAACCTGATATTCACGCAGGATCTTGTTTTGATCTTTTCCCCCTTTCCTACCCACATAACTAACAAAGTCGGAAATGGAGGCGAAACTTGGATTTCTCTTATTACTATCCGCCGCATCTCTAGGCGAATCAGCCCCTTCTACAGTAGCGTCTGGATGAGTTAAGACAACAACTGATTCAACCCAGACACCCGGGTATGTTGGGAAGCTGTGTTGATAAAGCCCTCTCAAGACTTTACATTTATAAATATTTGAAGTGTGTGGATCTCGCCTGTAATTGCGCTCATTGACTCTCCAACTGTATGAGTCAATTTCGATTCGTCCACTCCAATGCTTTAGCTCAACGACATATATATTCGTAGGTGCAACGATCACCAAGTCATACTCATAATAATAATTGGACTGTGGATCATGAATAAGAAGATTACTGAGTACTCGGTACGATTGCTTGCTCGAAAAGTGTCTCTTGATCTCATCGATGGCATTTTGCTCATGGGCAAAGAAGCTGGTAACTCCGGTCATCTGATAACTCACCCCATACCATCCTTTACGGATATGCTTAGTTCCTCACATAAAACATAAGCAAAATGGTTAAATTATGACGTATTTACGTTAAAGTTCGACACAATATGCAGAAACCCCTCCCTTGTAGACTGTCACATTAGTAGCGGCTGATCTACAGAGTTTTTCTCAAATTAAATGGGGATCCATGTTCGTCTCAGATTATTTAGTCTG
>JGI24707J26582_10000901_pt1 | contig 23718 bp, 21 predicted proteins | sample BioPla1DNA1_FD_26582 | JGI IMG/M metagenome (IMG submission 26582)
AGACTGAACCTTTATAGTAGTAGGATCTGACGTATCTCTTCACGTTACAGAAGACAGGTATAAGAAGTGGTCCTATATTATTTATGGGGCAATTCAGGTGGTACCGCGGAAATTATGAATCTCTACCCTTCCGCCCTGTTAATTCAGGGTGGGAGGGTTTTTATATGAAAGGAGCAATATATAAATGTATAACAAAGTTGATACGAATCTTAATTTCATAAACCGAGAACTAGACATACTGGATTTTTGGGAAGAAAATAATGTTTTCGAAAAATCTATAGAAGCTAGAGAGGGTCAGCCAATATTTACCTTCTATGATGGTCCTCCTACTGCTAACGGGCAACCACATATCGGTCATGTGTTAACCCGTGTTATCAAAGACTTAATCCCTAGATACCAATCTATGAAAGGTTACAAGGTTTTACGTAAGGCAGGCTGGGATACTCACGGGCTTCCTGTAGAACTTGAGGTAGAAAAAGCACTAGGTATCGAGGATAAGGCAGAACTTGAGGCTTATGGCGTTGAGAAATTCATTACTAAATGTAAGGAAAGTGTTTGGAAGTACCAATCTGACTGGGAAAAGATGACTAATAGGGTTGGTTACTGGGTAGATATGGATGAACCATATATAACCTACGAAAATAATTATATTGAATCCGTATGGTGGTCCCTGAAAGAAATCTGGGAAAAAGACTTAATCTACAAGGGACATAAAGTTGTTCCTTTTTGCCCACGTTGCGGTACATCCCTTTCATCCCATGAGGTAGCTCAGGGCTATAAGGATGTTGTAGATGAATCAGCTATTGGTAAATTTAAGGTAGTAGGTGAAGATAATACCTTCCTACTAGCATGGACAACAACACCTTGGACACTCTTATCTAACGTTGCCTTAGTTGTTAATCCTGAGGCCACCTATGCAACTGTAGAATCTGAAGGTTCTATCTATATCATGGCTAAGGAACTTCTTGATGATGTACTTCCTGAAGGCTACAATGTTGTATCAGAGTGTGTTGGTACTGATTTACAAGGTATGGAGTATGAACCTATCTTTGATTTTGCAAAACCAGATAAAAAAGCTTACTTTGTTGTAGCTGATGATTATGTAACCCTAAGTGATGGTACGGGTATTGTTCATACAGCACCTGCTTTTGGTGAAGACGATGCTAGGGTTGGTAGGGAACATGATCTACCATTTGTACAGCTAGTAAACGAGGAAGGGTATTTTACAGAAGAAGTAACAAAGTGGCAAAATATCTTTGTTAAGGATGCAGATCCACTTATTATTGAAGACTTAAGAAGTTCCGGCAAGCTATATAAAGCCGAACCTTTTGAGCATAACTATCCTCACTGCTGGAGATGTGATACTGCCCTTATTTATTACGCACGTAATACCTGGTTTATAGAAATGACTAAGGTTAGGGATCAATTAGTAAAAAATAACGATACCGTTAACTGGATACCTCCAACCATTGGTAAAGGCCGTTTTGGTAACTTCCTAGAGGGTGTTGTTGATTGGGGAATTTCAAGGTCCCGTTACTGGGGTACCCCTCTTCCAATTTGGGAATGTGACTGCTCCTATAAACACATGATTGGAAGTATTGAAGAGCTTAAATCTATGAGTGATAACTGTCCAGATGATATTGAGCTTCATAAACCCTATATTGACGAGGTTCATGTTAAGTGTCCAAAGTGTAGCAAGCAAATGACTAGGGTTGAAGATGTTATTGACTGCTGGTATGACTCTGGTGCTATGCCCTTTGCCCAGTGGCACTACCCATTTGAAAATAAGGAAATATTTGAAGAGAATTTCCCAGCTAATTTTATTTCAGAGGCAGTTGACCAAACACGTGGATGGTTCTATACATTAATGGCCATATCAACAGTTCTCTTTGATAAGGCACCATACGAAAATGTTATCGTCCTAGGACACGTTCAAGATGCCCAGGGCCAAAAAATGGCCAAAAGTAAGGGTAATGTAGTTGATCCATGGGATGTACTAAATGAGCAGGGTGCTGATGCTGTACGTTGGTACTTCTATAGTGCAAGCTCACCATGGCTCCCAAGCCGTTTTAGCGCTGAAAATGTAGGGGAATCCCAACGTAAATTTATGGGTACCTTCTGGAATACCTATGCATTCTACATTTTATATGCTGATATTGATAAATTTGATCCTACTGAGTATAGCCTAGATTATGATAACTTAGGTATGATGGATAAATGGGTATTATCTAAACTACAGTCCTTAGTAGATAAGGTTGATAAGGACCTATCAGAATACAATATCTTCGATGCAGCCCGTGCAATGGAAAACTTCGTGGATGATCTTAGTAACTGGTATGTACGCCGTAGCCGTGAACGTTTCTGGCAAGGTGAAATGCCACAAGATAAGATTAATGCATATATGACTCTTTATACAGTTTTAGAGACACTAACAAGATTATCTGCTCCTTTTGTACCATTTATGGCAGAGAATGTTTACCAAAACCTTGTAAGAACAGTTGATAAATCTGCTCCTGAAAGCGTACACTTATGTGACTTCCCTGTTGCAAACAAGGATTGGATTGACCTAGAACTAGAAGAAAATATGGATGCAGTGCTACAAATAGTTGTACTAGGACGCGCTGGCCGTAATGAAAGCAACATTAAAAACAGGCAGCCTATAGGACAAATGTATGTACAGTCAAATACCAAGCTACCAGAAGATTTTATTTCTATTATTGCTGAAGAGCTTAATATTAAGGAAATTTCCTTCGTTGATGATGCTAGTGACTTTACAACCTATGAGTTTAAGCCTCAAATGCGTACACTAGGTCCAAAATACGGTAAACTTCTTAATGGAATCCGTATAGCTTTAACCCAGCTTGATGGTACTAAAGCTATGGATGAACTTAAAGATACAGGTCTTCTAAAAATTGAAGTTGAAGGACAAACAATAGAGCTTACAGAAGATGATCTTTTAATTGATACTGCCCAAAAAGAAGGTCTTATGGCTAAATCCGATTATGGCTATACTGTAGTACTTGATACAAGCTTAACACCTGAACTTATCGAAGAAGGTTTTGTAAGAGAGATTATATCTAAACTACAAACCATGCGTAGGGAAGCAGACTTTGAAGTACAAGATTACATCCAGGTATACTACGCTGATAATGATAAACTTGGTCAAATCATCGAAGATAATTCTAATGAAATAATGAAAGATGTGCTGGCTACTTCCATAAGTAAGTACAATAACGAAGATGGCTACAAGAAAGATTGGAAGGTAAATGGAGAGGATATAACTTTAGTTGTAACTCGTTAGATAATCATAGAGTCTTCCATGCACTGCTTATTCTGTATAATCTTTTACTAAGCCTTACTACTTATAAATAGCAACTTTCCTAAAAGCTGCAAACTCACTAGCGTTCAAACATGCAGCTTTCTATACGGAAAGATACCATTTATTCGCAGAGGCTTAGGAAAAAGAGTTATAATATAATAGCAAGTGTATGGAAGACTCTTAACTTTATCTAGCTTGATAGTCCTCCTGTTGTAAATATTCTTTCGCATAGACTTAGGAAAAAGCTTATGATGAAACGCATATGACTTATGACATTTCTCTATGGACTAATTCTTAATTCTTAATTTTTCTCTTTTATATTTCAACTGTACTTCATATTTTATTGTATGATTTGTTTACTAAACTAAAGGGGAGTATATCCTATATACCACTTTTACAAGCTTGCTTGTGCTTGTGGTATATAGGACATACTCCCCTTACTTAACTAATAATGGAGGTGTTTCTATTGAATAAATTTTATCCTATATCTCTAAATCTTAAGGATAGGCTTTGTATTGTTATTGGTGGTGGTAGTGTTGCTGCTAGAAGGATCCATAAGCTCCTAGAATCTGGTGCCATGGTAAGGATTATTGCTCCTGATATTGTACCAACTCTTCAGAAATTGCTGGAGAGCAACTCATCTCTTTCATGGTTTCAAGCTAAGTATAGGGGCAAGGAAGACCTAACTGCTGCTTATCTTGTATTTGCTGCTACTGATGATAGCTATCTTAATGAACAAATTGCCTTAGACGCTGAATCTCTTAATATTTTCTCAAATATTGCTAGTAATGGGATTCTTAGTGATTTTATTGTGCCTGCTAGTTTTAATCAAGGTGACCTACAAGTTAGCCTATCTACTAGTGCTAAGGTTCCCGGTTTAAGTAAGGCTATTAGTAGAGACCTTGAAGATTTACTTGGCCCTGAATACTCAGCATTAATTATGCTGCTTGATCAGGTCCGTAGCCTAGTTTTAAATAGCCCTAATAAGGAAGACCAACTTAATAAGTTCTCACAAATCACTAATAATTATCAGGATATTCTAGATAAACTATATGCCGGATTAAGTATAGATGATATATATAAGGATCTAATCCTCCAGCTTGGCCTTGAAAACTAATTCATGCTTTAACATATTATATAGGACATCACTACTAGATATATGTCTAGGCACTAGAAGGGTGTATTTACCATTAACAAGGCCCTCCATTTTTCCTATATCATCTTCATCTAACTCATCATTTAATATATATTCTATATTTTTAACCTTTATATTATTATTACTAAAGTAGGCCCTAAAGAATTCACTTACCTCTGTTTTATCTTGATATGTAATATCAACTTCTAGTATATCTCCACGCTTTAATATGTTTTTTTCTAAGTTTTTTAGTGATACAAGAATAAGAAATACTAATATTCCTGCAACAATACTTAATAAATAGTAACCATATCCCACTGATAGGCCTATACAACCTACTACCCATACGGTAGCTGCTGTAGTAAGCCCTTTTATGGATCCTCTATCCCGTATAATTGTACCTGCCCCCAAAAAACCTATTCCTGTTATAACCTGGGAGGGCATCCTACCTCCATCTGACCTTATTGCACTTGATAGCTCTGGGTTATTTAGAACTAATGTTATAGTTTCTTGCACCAAGTAAACCTGGGTCATAGAAACTACAGCTGCTCCAACACATACCAGGATATGAGTACGAAATCCTGCTGGCCTATTCTTATATTGTCTTTCATAGCCTATTGCCCCACCAATAATTATTGCTAATAACAGTCTTGCTATAACCTCATAATACTCCATAGCCCCTCCTTAATTATTATCCTTTTTTTGCATACTCCTTTGCGAAATAAGTAATTATAATATCTGCACCTGCCCTTTTTATTCCAAGTAGCATTTCATCCCTTGCCTTCTCTTCGTCTATCCAGCCTTTTTCTCCTGCTGCCTTTATCATAGCATATTCACCGCTTACATTGTATGCCACTACAGGCAAATAAGCCTTATCCTTAACCTCCCTAATAACATCTAAATAGGGCATGGCTGGTTTCACCATAAGCATATCTGCCCCTTCCTCGCTATCTAACTCTATTTCCCTAATAGCTTCTATTCTGTTGGCTGGATCCATCTGATATCCTCCCCTATCCCCAAATTGCGGCGCTGATTGGGCTGCTTCCCTAAATGGACCATAAAATGCAGATGCATATTTTACGCTGTATGCCATAATTGGAATATGACTATAACCTTCCTCATCCAAAAGCTGCCTTATTAAAGCAACTCTACCATCCATCATATCTGAAGGCGCAACTATGTCTGCCCCTGCCCTTACATGGGAAAGGGCAGTCCTTGCAATTAAACTAGCTGATTTATCATTGTCCACACAAGCATTATCTACAATTCCGCAGTGGCCATGATCCGTATATTCACATAAACAAACATCCGTAATAACAAGCAATTCTGTGTTAATTCTTTTAATTTCCCTAATGGCTCTTTGAATAATACCATTATCGTCGTAGGCGCCAGACCCTACATCATCCTTATTATCTGGAATTCCAAATAAAATTATACCCCCTATGCCTAGGCTGGTAATCTCTTTTATTTCCTCTTCTAATCTGTCAACTGAAAAATGATAGTTGCCTTTTAATGANCTAATTTCTCTTTTAATATTGCTTCCTTCAACTACAAATAATGGGTATATTAAATCTTCCACTTCTACCCTAGTCTCTCTTACCATCTTACGCACCATTTTATTTTCCCTTAAACGTCTTGGCCTATGAATCATCTTATATGTCTCCTTCTTCCTGCATCTTTATCCACTCTTCTATTTCTATACCTGCTTTTTCGATAATTTCCTCAGCTAGACTGGTACCTATTTGCTGAAAGTCATTTACTGGCCCTTCTTTTTTGCCATAGTAAAGCTTAGAGTTTCTATCTTTTGCTAGGGTGCCATTTATTATGATACGTCCATTATCTATATATGCATGAGCTGCTACCGGTATTTTGCAGTTCCCATTTAGCCTCCTTAAAAATGCACGTTCTGCTTCAACTGCATATGCTGTTTCCTCATGGTGTATTGCTTTTACCAAGCTTTCAGCATCACTTCCCTTACGGACTTCTATCCCTAGTGCCCCTTGACCAACTGCCGGAATAAAACTATCTGCTTCTAGGTAGTGGGTTATTTGCTTTTTAAACTCATCTCCCATACGATGAAGTCCAGCAGCTGCTAATACAATTGCGTCATATTCCCCTTTTTTCATTTTATTAATGCGGGTTTCCACATTACCCCTTATTGGTAGAATATTTAAATCCGGCCGAATTTCCTTAACTAGTAATCCCCTCCTTAGACTAGAAGTACCGACCCTGGAACCCTCTGGTAGTTGATTAAGCTCTAACCCACTTGCAGAGATAATTACATCTTGGGGATTTTCGCGAATAGGTATGGCAGCTATGGTTAGACCTTCTGGCAGCCTTGCCATTACATCCTTTATACTGTGAACCGCAATATCTATAGTCCCATCTAATAAGGCCTTTTGTATGTCCTTAACAAATACACCCTTACCTCCTATTATTTCAAGTGGCATATCCTTTTGTATATCTCCTTGGGTTTTGATCTTGCACATCTCAAACTTATATTCTGGGTACTTTTCTTGTAACTGCCCTATAACCCATTTACTTTGTATTACAGCAAGCTTACTCCCTCTTGTTCCTACCTTGAATGTTGTTTTCACTGGCCTCTCCTTACTTATCCTCTATATCTTCTAACTTAAATAAAGCTTCTATTAGCTGGCTAACTTCATGGCTATCACCATTTTTTGCATACTCTTTCATTTGTAGTATTGGAATATTAAATAACTTTTTAGCCATGCTTCTTGTAACTGTATCTATTAGTTTTCTATCTTTCTCATCTAGATGTCCTAACCTATCTAGCAGGGACTTTATTTCATCATCTGCTATCTTAGTATAATAATCCTGTAGTGATGCTATTGTTGGTACCATAGGCTGGAACATATACCATTCCCAAAACTTATCTATTTCATCCTTAATAAATATTTCTGCTTCCTGTGCCTGCTTCCTTCTTTTTTGGAAGTTTTCATCAGAAACCTGCTGCAAATCGTCTAGTGTATATATGGTAATTCCTTTTATCTTATTTAGGGAAGGTTCTATATCCCTTGGCAGTGATAGATCTATAAAGCACATTTGCCTATCCTGCAAAAATGGCATAAGCATTTCCTTGCTAACTATATAGTGGGGGGCACTGGTAGAACTAATTATAATATCACAGCCTGCCATCATCTCTAGCCTATCTTCATAGGGAATAACCTTAATCTGCGGAAAATAGGTTCTTAACTGCCTTGCCTTATGCTTTGTGCGGTTGGCTACATATATTTCTTCAACACCTTCAGAAATCAAGTTTTGTATTGTTATAGTGCTCATCTTACCCACACCTAGAACAAAAACCTTCTTATCTTGTAGGTCCTTAATATTTTTCTTAATAAACTGTATTGCAATAGAGCTAATAGAAAGGGGTGGATTATTACCCATTACATTGCTTCTTATTCTTTTAGCCCCAGTAATAACATATCTAAATAGGGTGTTAAATACCTTACCTGTGGTTTCCATTTCCATTGCCTTTTCATAAGCCTTACTAACTTGGCCTATAATCTGGTCTTCTCCAACTACCATAGAATCTAGGCCTGCAGCTACCCTATATATATGTTCTACCGCCTTATTGTTTTTATACTTATAAAAGTATTCTTCCCATTTTCTTTCTAAGTTTTTCAAATTTATTAGATATTCTTCTATACTTCCCTTTAAATAATCCTTTGAGACATATGCATATACTTCTGTCCTATTACATGTATCTAAAATCAGAACTTCATTAACGCCTTTTATATTATATAAATCCTTATATACCCTTTCTAGTTCTGCTTTAGAAAAGGAGATTTCTTCCCTCACTTCAATAGGGGATGTCTGGTAGCTTATTCCTATCACTATAATATCCACGCTTGTATGTTCCCTCTTTCTATATATCATTTAAAAAGGCCTTCCATCAATTATTAAGTTGTGGAAGGCCGATATGCTCTTATTAAATTATACGACTAATATGCTAATAAGACAAGCTTACTAGTTCTTATATCTTAGAACCCTAATAGAGTTAAGTATAGCTAGTATCGATACACCTACGTCTGCAAAAACTGCCTCCCACATTGTGGCTAGGCCAAATGCACCTAATATAAGCACTATTAACTTTACTCCTAGGGCAAATATGATATTCTGCCATACTATTTTTTGTGTACGCTTTGCAATGTTCATACTTGTAACAATCTTGGAAGGTTCGTCTGTCATAATTACTATATCAGCTGATTCTATTGCTGCATCAGATCCTAATCCTCCCATTGCAACCCCTACATCTGCTCTTGCTATAACTGGGGAATCATTTATTCCGTCACCTGCAAAAAGTATATTCTTGCCATCTGACTTTCTCTTTTCAATTTCTTCTAGTTTTTCTACTTTCTCATGGGGTAGTAACTCTGCATAGATTGTATCTATTCCTATAGCTTCCCCTACCTTGTCTGCTATATTCTTATGGTCCCCTGTTAGCATTATTGTTTCCTTAATGCCTAGTTCTTTAAGGGCCTTAATTCCTTCTATTGCATCGTCTTTAATTGTATCAGCAATAACTATAAGGCCTGCATATTGCCCATTTACTGCTACATGAACTATTGTTCCTACTACGTCTGCCTCGTTAAAGTGTTTAACATTCTCCCTAGCCATTAGCTTACTGTTACCAGTTGCTACTTTCTTGCCATCTATAGTAGCAATAACACCATGGCCTGCAATATCCTGTGAGTCTTTAATAAGACCTTTATCTATTTCCTTGCCGTATTCATTTAGGATTGATAGGGCAATTGGGTGGTTTGAGTATCCTTCAGTATAGGCGGCATACTCAAGTACTTCTTCTTTAGTAAATCCTTCTCCCGCCCTTATCTCAGTAACACTAAATTCACCCTTTGTCAGTGTTCCTGTCTTATCAAATACAACTGTTTCTACATGATTAAGTGCTTCTAGGTAGTTACTTCCCTTAACTAGGATACCATTCTTAGATGCTGCCCCTATTCCTCCGAAGAAGCTTAGTGGTATAGATATTACAAGGGCACAAGGGCATGAGATAACTAAGAATACAAGGGCCCTATATATATATTGCCCAAAAGTTGCATCACTTATAAGTAAAGGAGGAACTATAGCTATTAAGGCCGCTGCCCCTACAACCATTGGAGTATAGCTACGGGCAAATTTGGTAATAAAGTTTTCTGTTTTTGCCTTTCTATTGCTTGCATTTTCTACAAGCTCAAGAATCTTGGTTACTGTGGACTCACCAAATTCTTTGGTTACCTCTATCTCTAGCACTCCTGTTTGGTTAATAAATCCACTTAAAGCTTCATCTCCCTTACCTATTTCCCTTGGTAAGGATTCACCCGTTAAGGCTGATGTGTCCATAGAAGACTGCCCTTTAATAACTATACCATCTAGTGGTACCTTCTCACCTGGCTTTATAAGTATAATATCGCCTATCTTTACTTCCTCTGGTGATACTTTAACTGTTTCATCCTTTACTTTAAGGTTGGCAAAGTCTGGCCTTATATCCATAAGAGCTGTAATTGAATCCCTGGATCTATTAACTGCTATATCCTGGAATAATTCACCTACTTGATAGAATAACATAACTGCTACACCTTCAGCATATTGGCCTATAGCAAAGGCACCTACCGTAGCAACAGTCATTAGGAAGTATTCATCGAATATTTGTCGTCTTCCTATATTCTTTATAGCCTGCCAAACAATATCGTAACCTATAATTAAGTAAGAGGCCAAGTAAAGACCAAATTCTACATTACTGCTAACTTCTAGTACATTAGGAATTATAAATAGAATTACGCCTATTGTAAGCTTTGTTATTACCTTCTTTTTATCCATATCACCATGATCATGGCCATGTCCATGGTCATGGCTGTGACTATGACCACCTTTTGTTTCTTCAGTTACCTCAACATGGGGCTCTATTTTAATAATTGTATCTTTTATATTATCCATAAGTTTATCTATGTTCACATTTTCTTTAAATTCTATAGTTAATGTTTTCATTACAAAGTTTACAGTTGCTTCTTGTATATAATCTAATTTGGATATGCTGGTTTCTATCTTATCAGCACAACTAGCACAGTCTAATCCTTCTAACTTTAAAACCCTTGTATATTTTTTGCTCATTTTCCATCCTCCTCATATTCAAGATACATCTGAACATATGAGCATGTATTCATATGTTCAGTTTAATAATACTTTCTTTTACCTACTATGTCAATAGTATTTATTGTATTTACTTAAATTATTTACTTTTAAATAATAGATTTCTTTAGTATACTTAATATATTAATTTGTATTATATAGGAGGTGATATTAATGGCTTTTATTCAATGTGATTTTTACTCTAAGGCACTTGGTGTTGCTACAAGCATGAATGTTATTCTTCCTGAAAATATTGATTCAGATCAACCTGACTATAGTCTAACTAATAATACTAAGTATCCTACCCTTTATCTATTACATGGCTTAACTGGTGATCATACAGCATGGATGCGCAAAAGCTCCATTGATAGATATGTAAGGGAATTAAAGCTTGCTGTTGTAATGCCTGCTGCGGGTAGAAGCTTTTATACAGATATGGAGCACGGGTATGATTACTTTACCTTTATTACCGAAGAATTACCATATGTTGCAGAGTCATTTTTCCCCTTGTCATCAAGGCGTGAGGATAGATTTATAGCTGGACTCTCAATGGGAGGATATGGGGCATTAAAGGCTGCCCTAAGTAAACCAGAAAGCTATTATGCTGCAGCTTCTCTTTCAGGTGCTGTTGATATAAAATCTGTAACTAATAGCCTAATTGAGCAAGGACAGGTTAATAATCTAAAAGAATTTAATAATATTTTTGGGGACCTAGATGATTTTTGTGGCGGCCCTAATGACCTGTACTCTCTAGCTAGTAAATGCTCAACTTCTAAACTTAAACCTAACATATACATGTCTTGCGGAACTGAAGATTTCTTATATCAAGATAATCTTTGCTTTAAGAAACACCTAGATAGCCTATCCTTTGATTTTACCTATATGGAGGGGCCTGGCGATCATGACTGGCATTTTTGGGATAAGGAAATACAGTCTGTTCTTAAATGGCTGGAGGTTTAACTTTTACTAAAGCCTTACAAATGAATATAAGTAACTATAAATGTATAATAATATAATTATACTAGGAGGATTTTTAATGACAAAGACTAAGCAATTAGCAAATAACTTGATTGATTTTATACATAATAGCCCTACCATGTTTCATGCCACATCTATGGTTAAAAATAATCTAGAACATAATGGTTTTATACATTTAAGGCAGGAAGATAAGTGGGATTTAGACCAAGGGGGCAAATATTATGTGACTACTAATGATTCTGCTTTAATTGCCTTCATTGTAAATACAAAGAATCCAGAAAAAGACGGCTTTAGAATGATTGGTGCCCATACTGATTCACCAGGATTTCGCATTAAACCAAATTCTCAAATTAAGACGGAGAATTATCTTAGTCTAAATACAGAAGTTTATGGTGGACCTATTTTGGCCAGCTGGTTTGATAGGCCTCTTTCAATCGCTGGACGTATATCTTATTCTGGGGAGCATATCCTAGAACCTAGGCATACATTAATTGATCTTGAAGAAGCAGTTGGGGTTATTCCAAACCTTGCCATCCATATGAATAGGGATATTAACAAGGGGGTTAATCTTAATAGCCAAAAGGATACCTTACCTATTATTGAAACTATTAATGAGCAAATTAACAAGGATTATATTAAGGAGATCATTTGTGAGCATACAGGTATATCCATGGATAAGTTTATAGATGCTGACCTCTACCTTTATCCAACAGAAAAAGGTAGCTTGATAGGAATGGATAAGGAATTTGTCCTAGCCCCACGCCTTGATAATCTAGCTATGGTCTATTCTGGTATTGGGGCCCTACTAGGTGCTAAACATAGTAGCTGTATAAGCATGATGATATGTTTTGATAATGAAGAGGTTGGAAGTCGCACTAAACAAGGAGCTGACTCACCATTTTTATCCTCAACCATAGAGCGTATCATGATAGCTCTTGGTAAGGATCAAGAGGATTATCACCGAGCTATTGCCAAGTCATTTTTGATTTCAGCGGATATGGCCCATGCATATCATCCTAATTATCCCGAAAAACAAGATCCAACTAATAAGGTTCTTCTAGGCAATGGTCCTGCTATCAAGGTTAGTGCTAACCAAAGCTATACAAGTGATAGTGATTCAGCTGTGGTTTTTGCAGATATTTGCAAAGTGGCTAATGTACCTTATCAAACCTTTGTTAACCGCTCAGATCAGCCTGGTGGCTCAACTATTGGCCCTGTATCAGCGGCCCATCTAGATGTTAGATCTATCGATATTGGCGCTCCTATGCTGGGTATGCACTCTTGTTTTGAATTAATATCTACTGTAGATATTGCTCATACAACCCTTGCCTTTAAGGCATTTTTCCAAGTGTAATTATAACTGAAAGGTGGAAGTATAATGGATAAATTAAATTGTAATTTTAATAAAGAGGATTTTAAGCAAAAAATTACTAACCATGTGCAGAATTTTTCACGCAAAAAGTTAAAGGATGCAAGCCCACAAGAAATTTATCAAGCAGTAGCATTTGCCGTTAGGGATATTATCACAGAAAATTGGATTGCAACTCATAGTGCATATGATAAGCAGGATCCTAAGATAGTTTATTACCTATCTATGGAATTTTTAACAGGTAGGGCCCTTGGCAACAATATACTTAACCTGACTTTAAGGGACCAAATAACTGAGGTCCTAGATGAACTAGATATTGACATAAACCTTTCACTAATCGAAGAAGAAGAGGCAGATGCCGGACTTGGAAATGGTGGTTTAGGCCGTCTTGCAGCTTGCTTTATGGATTCACTAGCTACTATGCAGTATCCGGCCTATGGCTGCGGCATAAGATACCACTTTGGAATATTTAAACAAAAGATTGAAAATGGTAGGCAGGTTGAATATCCAGATGATTGGCTAAAGCATGGCCACCCATGGGAAGTTAAACGCGCAGACTATACTGAGGAAATAAAATTTGGCGGTAATGTTAGGTCGTATGTAGATGTTAACGGTAGAACACGCTATGTCCATGAAAATTATCAGTCAGTCCTTGCTATACCCTACGATATGCCTATAATAGGTTACAATAATCGTACAGTAAATACCCTAAGACTTTGGGATGCTGAGGCTCCTGAAGAATTTATATTACACTTCTTTGATGAAGGTGAATATGCAAAAGCTGTTGAGGAACAAAACCTAGCTAAGACCCTTACCCATGTGCTTTATCCTAATGATAATCACCACCAAGGTAAGGAACTTCGCCTCAAGCAGCAATACTTCTTTGTATCAGCTACACTACAAAGAGCACTTAGAAGATTTAAATCCAAGAATATCAGTATATATCTTCTACCCAAAAAAGCAGTATTCCAGATGAATGATACTCATCCATCACTTGTAGTGCCAGAACTCATGCGTATTTTACTAGATGATTTTGGACTATCATGGGAAGATGCCTGGAGGATTACGACATCATCTTGCGCCTATACTAATCATACAACCTTGCTAGAGGCCCTAGAAAAATGGCCAGTTGAGCTGTTTAGGCGCTTACTACCAAGGATTTATCAAATTATTGAAGAGATTAATAATAGATTTTGCAATAGCCTAAGAAATGAATACATGTTTAATGAGGTACAAATACGTAAACTTAGTATTATTCATCAGGGTGAAATCAGAATGGCCAACCTAGCAATTGTAGGAAGCTTCTCTGTTAATGGCGTTGCTGCCCTCCACTCTCAAATACTCAAGGATTCTGTTTTAAAGCATTTTTCCGATATTATGCCAGAGAAATTCAATAATAAGACTAATGGTATTACACCCAGACGCTGGTTAGCTCATTCAAACCCTGGGCTTTCTAGCCTTATTACAAGGACAATTGGGGATGGATGGATTACAGATTTATCCCAGCTAGAACAGTTAAAACCTTATGCCAAGGATCCAGACTTCCAAAAGGAGTTTATGGATATTAAGTTTAATAATAAGGTTAGACTAGCTGAATATATTAAGGAAAACCAAGGAATTCAGGTTAATCCATATTCAATCTTTGATGTCCAGGTTAAAAGACTTCACGAATACAAAAGGCAACTAATGAATATCCTACATGTAATGATGATATATAATGATATTCATGAAAATCCAGATTTAGATATGACTCCTAGAACATTTATCTTTGGTGCTAAGGCAGCACCTGGATATCGAAGGGCAAAACTAATAATTAAGCTAATTAATAGTGTCGCAGATCTTGTTAATAATGACCCTGTAACCAAGGATAAACTATGTGTGGTATTTATTGAAAACTACAATGTATCCAGTGCGGAAATTATTATTCCTGCAACTGATGTAAGTGAGCAAATCTCTACTGCCAGTAAGGAAGCTTCTGGAACAGGTAATATGAAGTTTATGCTAAATGGAGCAATAACAATTGGTACCCTAGACGGGGCAAATGTAGAGATTGCTGAAGAACTTAATGATGAGCATATCTTTATATTTGGACTTAGGGCTGAGGAAGTAAAAGCTTATGTTGAGGATAAAACCTATAATCCCTGGGATATTTATAATGAAAATCCTAAGATACGTAGGGTTCTAGATCAGCTCATTGATGGTACCCTAGCACCTGATGAGCCAGATATATTTAGGGAGATCTATGAGTCCCTATTAAACCGTGCTGGTGGCCAAATGGACGAATACTTTATTCTAAAGGATATAGAGCCATATTATCATACTCATCATATGGTAGATAAATTATACAAAGACACTGATAAATGGGCTGAAGGTGTTATTATGAACACAGCTAGCAGTGGTAAGTTTAGTTCAGATAGAACCATACAAGATTATATTGATGATATCTGGAAACTTGACCAAGTTATAATAAATTAAAGTAACCTTATATAATGTAACGAATTCACCTCGGTAGAGTATAATAGAAATATATATCTATTATACTATCGAGGTGAATTTATGTTTAATTATACTGCTATGCCCCCTAGGCCACACATGACTAATATGTGTCCTTATTGTATGTCAGATATATCTCCTTGCAAGTCATCATGGATGCCTCAAAAGCAAAATTATTCCCAGAATCCTTCCTGTGATATGTATAAACATCAGGATGAGATGGAGATATCCTATATAAAGACAATGTATCCACCCCTATGTAAAAACATCCAAACATATATTAATAGGGAGCTTAATAAGTATGATCACAAGCTAAGTCCTATATATGAAATGTATCCTGCTAGGGAGACCATTGATTACATTGCAAACTGTGTGTATTCAGATATAAAGGCTAACAGCCCTAACCTAATAAAGAAGTTTGAAGAAGATTCCTTATATACACTTATATATACCTTACTTCTTAATGAAATGTATAGAAAACGTATGCATAATCGTTTATATGACTAAAATAAAAGGCAAGGAATAAATTCTCCTTGCCTTTTACTTTACAAATTCATCACACTAAAGTATAATAGCATATGTAATTAAAAAGACCTAAGGAGGATTACATAATGAAAAAAAGACTAAGTATATTATTAGCTATTATTCTTGCTACAACTATGCTAACTGCTTGTGGCAGTAAGCAAAAAACTGGTATTGAAGGTATTAAAGAACGAGGCAAAATGGTGGTAGGATTAGATGATTCATTCCCACCAATGGGATTTAGGGATGACAATAATGAAATTGTTGGTTTTGATATAGACCTTGCCAATGAGGTTGGTAAGATATTAGGGGTCGAGGTTGAACTTAAACCAGTTGTCTGGGAAACAGTTGCTATGTCACTTAATAATGGGGATATAGATATGATCTGGAATGGCTACACAATATCTGAAGCCCGAAAAAAGGAAGTTTTATTTTCAGAACCTTATTTAACAAATCAACAAATTATAGTTGTTGGACCTGATTCAGATATAGAAGGCAAAGCTGACTTGGCAGGTAAAACAGTTGCTCTCCAAGCTGGTAGTACGAGCCAGGATGCTTTAGAAAAGGATGTTGAAGTATTTGAATCCATAGAGGATGTTCGTAAATTTGAAAATAATGTAGATGCCCTACTTGACTTAAAGGTTGGCCGTGTTGATGCCGTTATAGTTGACTCAGTTGTTGGGCGTTACTATACCTCCCTGCACCCAGAAGATTACTTTGTGGTAGATGATTCATTTATGGATGAATTCTATGGTATAGGAATGAGAAAAGAAGATAAATCTTTTGCTGATGCCATTAACCAGGCACTTGAAGAACTTAGAGAAAATGGTACAGCAGGAGAAATCTCTAAGAAATGGTTTAGTGAAGACGTTTTTATAGACTAACAGGAGGTAGGCTTACTTATGATAGAAATCTTTAGAACACCAACAGTAGCTAACTGGGTATCTATGTCAAAATATATACTGTCAGGACTTGGTATAACCCTATCCTTATATATTATAACTATGGTATTATCAATGCCCCTAGGCATGCTAGGGGCCCTGGGAAAGCTTTCCCTTAATAATAAATTTATGTTAAAATTATTAGATTTCTATACATGGATATTTAGAGGAACACCCCTTATGCTACAACTTTTCTTTTTCTATTTTGGCTTATCTACAATGGGAATTAGACTTACACCATTTCAGGCTGCATCTATTGCATTTGTACTAAATTATGCTGCCTATTTTATTGAGATTTTCCGTGGTGGAATTAGTAGTATTGATAGGGGTCAATTCGAAGCTGCCCATGCTCTAGGTATCAGTTACTGGGTAACTATGATCCATGTTATTATTCCTCAATCTTTAAAGGCTGTTCTTCCATCCTTATCAAATGAGGCTATTACCTTGGTAAAGGATACTGCCCTTGTTTCTGCTATTGGAATGGGGGATTTACTTAGAAATAGTAAGGAAATCGTTGTAAGAGAATTAATTATGACACCATTTATTATAGCATCAATAATCTACTTAATTCTCACATCCTTAGTTATAAGTTTTTTCAATAAATTAGAAAATAAGCATCAATATTAATAGAGCTTTTTTATTCCCTTTCAGAGTATTTTATGATATAATTATAAACGGATACTTATGATACCAAGCGAACACAAGAGATAACCTATCTTATTATTCAAGGAGGGATTCATGTTGAGCGCTGAATTAGCTACTAATTCTATTGAAAATAGAAAAAAAGTACTTGTATGTATTACCATTCAAGAAAATAGCAAACGTCTTATAAAAAAAGGATATGAAATAGCTAAAGAAAATAATGGTGAATTGCACATTCTTCATATTGCAAAAGGAGAATCTATTTTTACTGAACCAAAAAATGGCTCATTACTAGATGATTTATTTAAATATGCTTCAGAACTTGGTGCTGAAGTTCATGTTGAATGTAGTACAGATGTAACAAAGTGTATTGCATCCTTTATTAAAAATCATGATATGACTTACCTTGTAGTGGGTGAGTCCTTAAGAAATTCATTACACAAGTTTTTACTTAAAGACATCGAAAAAACTTTGGAATCTCAAATACCAAATACAAAAATGGTTGTCCTCAAAAGAGGTCAAGATAATAATCCAAATACTAACAAAATAGCTACAACCTAAAGCAGAAGTATCTATACTTCTGCTTTATTCTAATTAAACAACTTATATTTTAGGAAGGCGCATAGATATGGACACAAAAATTATTTCGGCTAAATCAGATAAGGATTTATTACCTGCTGTTAAAGTATTACAGCAAGGTGGTTTAGTTGCTATGCCTACAGAAACCGTATATGGACTTGCTGCTAATGCACTTGATGCTAGCGCTGTAAATAAGATTTTTAAGGCAAAGGGAAGGCCAGCTGATAACCCACTTATAATTCATATAGGTGATATTAATCAGTTGTACCCCTTGGTAAAAGAAGTTTCTCCCCTAGCAGAGAAACTTATTGATAAGTTTTGGCCTGGCCCACTAACTCTTATTTTTGATGCAAGCCCTATAGTTCCTAAGGTTGTAAGTGCTGGACTTTCTACAGTTGCTATTAGATTTCCTAATCATCCTATTGCCCAGAAACTTATTAATAATTCTGGGCTTGTCCTTGCAGCACCTAGTGCTAATACTTCAGGGAAACCAAGCCCTACTACAGCAAGGCGTGTTCTTGAAGACCTAGATGGCAAAATTGAAATCATTGTTGATGGTGGTCAAGTTGAGGTGGGACTGGAATCTACAGTTGTAGACGTTACAGGTGATGCACCCCTTATTTTAAGGCCAGGTAAAATTACCAAAGAAATGCTGGAAGATATTACTGGTAAGGTAGATTTAGACCCTGCATTAAAGGAGCTTGATAATATCAATTATACTCCCCGGGCGCCAGGAATGAAATATTCCCACTATGCCCCTAATGCTCATGTCTACATCGTTGAGGGCAGTGTAGAAAATGTTGCAAGAACAATTGAAAATCTTACCTTAAAGGCTCAATCCAATAAGCAGAAGGTAGGTATTATGGCAACAGATCAAACTATAAACAATTATACTAAGGGTGATATGATTGTTAGCTTAGGGTCAGACCAAGACCTTGAAAGCATAGCTTATTCGCTGTTTGAAACCCTTAGGCAATTTGATGATAACAATATTGATATTGTATATACTGAAAGCTTTTCTAATCAAGGTATAGGAAATGCCATTATGAATAGGCTAACTAAAGCAGCTAGTTATAATATTATTAACGCAGGTCCCTAGGAGGTTTTATAAATTGAAAAAGATTATATTTGTTTGTACTGGCAATACTTGTCGAAGCCCTTTAGCGGAGATGATTATGAAGGACTTACTCAAAAAAGCTAACATTAATCACATAGAAATAATTTCTAGAGGATTAAGTGTTTTTGGTGAGTCTCCCGTTAATGCACATGTAGAAACAATACTTGCTAAGTATAATATAAATCTTTCGCCCCACTGTTCTACTTTATTATCAGAGGACGATTTTACCTCTGATACAGTTGTGCTTACAATGACTAATCATCATAAGCAATTAGCTAGCAATCGTTTTTCTGCATATTCTAATAATATCTATACACTATATGAATATGTAGATGGTAGCAATGAGGATGTACATGATCCTTATGGTGGTAACATTAATATCTATGAAAACTGTTTTGCTGAGCTACTGGAAGTATTAACAATCTTGGTAAAAGACTTGCCTACACTATAAAAAAGATGTATATTAGTTAGAGACAAAAAGATGGAGGAATGTATAATGATAGCAATTGGTGCTGACCATGGTGGTTACGAACTAAAACAAACAATTATAGAACACTTAGAAGTCCAAGGCATTAAAGTTAAGGATCTGGGCACTTTTTCTGATGATGCAGTAGATTACCCAGATTATGGACATGCTGTGGCAAATGCTGTGCTAGATGGCACATGTGAAAAAGGTATTGTTATTTGCGGTACAGGTATTGGAATATCTATTTCTGCTAATAAGGTACCTGGAATAAGATGCGCTCTTTGTCACGATTGTTTCTCTGCGGAGGCAACTAGGCTGCACAATGATGCTAATATCCTTGCATTAGGTGCTAGGGTTATTGGTCCTGGGCATGCTTTAAAAATAGTAGATACTTTCATTTCTACACCATTTTCAGATGACGAAAGACATAAAAGACGCATTTCAAAAATTAATTACCAACAATAATATAGATCAGATATGGAGGCGTAAATATGGATAAAGTTTTTCTACTAGATCATCCATTAATTCAACACAAGGTTTCTAGACTAAGAAACAAAGAAACAGGTTCCAAGGAATTCAGAGAGTTAGTATCTGAACTTTCAAGGCTTATTTGCTACGAGGCTACAAGGGACTTACAATTAGAAGATCATGAAATAGATACACCTATAGGACATACTACAGCTAAGAAAATTGCAGGCAAGAACTTAACTATTATACCTATATTAAGGGCAGGACTTGGCATGGTTGATGGTATGCTTGACCTGGTTCCTACAGCTAAGGTGGGGCATATTGGACTCTACCGTGACCCTGATACCCTAGAACCTGTAGAATACTACTGTAAATTACCAAAGGATATTTCAAAAAGGGAACTCTTTGTTTTAGATCCTATGCTTGCAACTGGTGGTTCTGCTGTAGCTGCAATACAATTTATTAAGGATAGGGGCGGAAAGGATATAAATTTCCTTTGTATCATTGCTGCACCTGAAGGGCTTGAGAAACTTAAGGCAGCCCACCCTGATGTAAATATTTATGTTGCATGCCTAGATAAGCAACTAGATGAAAATGGTTACATTGTTCCAGGACTTGGTGATGCAGGTGACCGTTTATTTGGAACTAAGTAAGCTATGAATATAAAAAATAATAATAATCTCCCAACTAATACTAGGCCTAGTTGGGACGAATATTTCCTAGAAATAATTGAACTAATCAAACAACGCTCCACTTGCCTTAGGCGCCAGGTAGGTGCAATTATTGTTAAAGATAAGCGCATACTTGCTACTGGCTACAATGGTGCACCCAAAAACTGCAGCCATTGTTTAGATATTGGTTGTTTAAGAGAAGAACTTAATATACCTTCTGGCGAAAGGCATGAGTTATGCCGCGCTGCCCATGCTGAGCAAAATGCTATTGCTCAAGCAGCTGAATATGGTATTAGTGTTAAAGGAGCAACTATGTATGTTACACACCAACCCTGCGTTATGTGTGCCAAAATTATTATTAATGCTGGAATTAAAAGGATTGTTTATAGTGGTGATTACCCAGATAAACTATCCCTTGAGTTATTAAGTGAGGCTGGTATTGAACTTATAAAGGTACCCTAATAATAATTAAATTGTTTATAAATGGTTGATATATCTTAATTTAGGTGTTAAAATTATACATGTACATCATGACATTTTACTAAGAAGATTAAGATAACTTAATTTATAAGTTATAACGTTAAGGAGAGAACTGAATTGCATATAATATATATATTATCATTTATTATGGCGTTTTTGATTTCATTTTTTACAACGCCTCTTGCAAAGAAAATTGCTTTTAAAGTAGGAGCTATTGACCAACCTAAGGATAGGGGAGTTCACACTGAACCAATGCCACGTATGGGCGGGATAGCCATAGTATTAGGATTTATGTTAACCCTACTACTTGCTACACCTTTTGTACCCTTACTTAATTGGAGGCAATTTACTGGAGTTACAGCTGGTGCAACAATAATATTTTTACTTGGATTTTTTGATGATATGCGTAATCTAAGTGCAAAATTCAAACTTATTTTTCAAATTATTGCTGCTTTATTAGTAACTACATCAGGGGTTAAAATCCAGTTTGTTACATGGCCATTTTTAGAAAACTCATTAATATCATTACAACCCTTTGCAACACCTCTTACAGTTATCTGGATTGTTGGAGTAACTAATGCGGTTAATCTTATTGATGGTTTAGATGGACTTGCAGCTGGTGTATCATCAATAGCATCGATTTGCCTAATGGCATTATCTATACATAGTGGGCATCCTCTTGCAGTACTTCTTACAGCAACACTTGCTGGGTCATGCTTAGGATTTTTACCATATAACTTTAATCCAGCCACTATCTTTATGGGGGACACTGGCTCTACCTTTTTAGGGTTTATATTAGCGGTAACCTCAATACTAGGATTATTAAAAAGTTATACTTTTGCCACTATATTTATTGCAATACTTATTTTAGGACTACCTATTTTTGATACGGCATTTGCTATTTTAAGACGCTATATTAATGGTAAACCTATCATGGAGGCAGATCGTGGTCATTTACACCATAGATTAATGGATAAGGGATACTCACAAAAACAAGCTGTTGTTACCCTATATGGTATTAGTGGTGGATTTGGTCTTATGGGTATTGCCCTATCAACTCATGATGTAAGATTTGTATTTGGTATATTTATTATTATGGCCTTACTTTTCTATATGAATGTAATTAGGTATAATCATAATTCTACCAATAAATAACTCAAAATATAAACAGGGTATTATAGATAATTTCTATAATACCCTGTTTTTTAGTTTTTATAGTTTAGCCATAAATCCTTGCACATCTTTTCGAAGGGGTATAGCAGGAATAGCTCCCTTTTTTTGTATGCATAAAGCTGCTGTTGCATTTGAAATAGCTATAAAAGTCTCAATCTCATCCTTACTAATATCTTTTAACTCTTTACCAGTTTCTATAACTTGGTATAAAAAGCTACCAAAAAAACTATCTCCAGCACCTGTAGAATCTACAACTGCTACCTTGTAACTTGGAACTATAGCTTGATCTTTGCCAACACTGTAGTAACAACCTTCTTCTCCTAATGTTACTAATATAATTTGGGGACCCATATCTTTAAGTAATTCGCAGGCACTCTTTATATCATTCTCTCCGGTAATTAAACTAAGCTCCTCATCTGATACCTTTATAATATCAGCATACCTAGCACCCGTCCTCATCCAACCTATAGCATCCTCCTTGCTATCCCATAAGCCTGGCCTCCAATTAGGATCATAGGATATGATAGCTCCACTGTCCTTAGCATATTGTACAGCCTGCAGGCTTGCACTTCTAGCTGGTTCATTTGTTAGGGATAGGGAGCCAAAATGAAATACCTTAGTAGAGCTTAGTAAGCCTTTATTTAAATCCCCAACCTCTAATAAGAAATCAGCCCCTGGCTTACGGTAGAAGCTAAAGGTTCTTTCTCCTTCATCATCTAGGTGGACAAAAACTAAAGTCGTATTTGCATCTTTGGTAAAAACAAGGCCACTTGTATCAATATTAGTATCTTCTAACACTTCTTTTAGATGATGACCAAATTGGTCCTGGCCAACCTTACCTATAAAGGAAGTGTTTGCCCCAAAACGTGTTGCTGCTACCAGTAAATTAGCAGGAGCCCCTCCCGGGTTTTGCTCAAACAATGTATTACCCCTGTCCGAATTACCATAAGGGGTAAAGTCTATTAATATTTCCCCAAGGGCAACTATATCTAGAATCTTTTCCATAGCCATTCCTCCTTATATAAAGCAAAAAGGCCAGATTATTTAGGAATAATCTGGCCATATATTTCAGGTTTGAGCGTTTGTACCTTAAAAATCAAATATTGAATACTAGTTTTATAAGTCAAACCCTCGATCTATTAGTATTGGTCAGCTGAATGTATTGCTACACTTACACCTCCAACCTATCTACCTCATAGTCTATAAGGGATC
>JGI24707J26582_10000905_pt1 | contig 23653 bp, 17 predicted proteins | sample BioPla1DNA1_FD_26582 | JGI IMG/M metagenome (IMG submission 26582)
CAAATATTACTGCATCTATATTATTTAACATTATTTATCCTCCACTAAAGCTCTTTTAATAGTTCTACTTCTTCCTCAGTAAGCTCTCTATACTCCCCTGGATGAAGCAGTGGATCCAGGGATAATCCCCCCATAGATAGCCTTTTTAAATAAATAACTTCCTTTCCCAGGGCAGCAAACATCCGCTTAACCTGATGAAATTTACCTTCATGGATTGTAACCTCAACTTCTGATATATCACCTGCATGCAGTATGCTTAATTTAGCAGGCATGGTAATATAATCAGCCTCAATAGATACCCCCTCTGCAAAGGCTTTAACATCAGTAACATCCACCTTTCCCTTAACCTTAGCGTAATAGATCTTATCTACTAAATTCTTTGGCGACAGCAGTCTATGGGCTAGGGGGCCATCATCGGTAATTAGTAGAAAGCCTTCGGTATCTTTATCCAATCTACCTACCGGGAATAAATCCCTTCCGTTTTTATCTTTAATTAGATCAATTACTGTTTTATTCACCTTATCTGTGGTTGCAGAGACCACTCCAGCTGGTTTATGAAGCATAATATATCTATATTGCTGGTAGCTTATCAAACCATCATCAAAGTATATTTCATCCTTATTTACCTTAACCTTATGTTCAGGTTTTATAATAATTTCACCATTTACCTTGACTCTACCCTTCCGAATCCATGTTTTCAATTCGCTTCTCGTACCTATCCCCATATCGGAAAGGTATTTATCTAAACGCAATAGTTTCATCCATTGTCTCCTTACTAAACCCATCTCCAACCGGGTAGATATTTATTTTTAAGACTACCCTTGACCATCTTAGACCAACCTAAGGGATAACCATCTACGGATATCAGATACCATCCATCCTGTAAGTCCCTATCAATTTGAATTGTTTCACATTTAAGATATTTAATAACCCTAACATCATCACTACTTAGATTAATAATATGGTCATACTCATCTCTCTTAAGGGCATTGGCCAAGGCCTGGGAGGGCTCAAATCTTTGCTTTTTTATTTCCCCTAAAAGAAGTCCCTGACGCAGTATCCTAAGGCCAGTTAAGTCAGGTAGTCCCAGTGGTACAAGATAAACCCTATTGTCCCTGACAATAAGTTGCTGTTCATCAATAGGAAACTTTAATTGTTTTATAAATTCTTTAGCTTCCTCAGATAGGGTATTCTTCCCCTTAATTGCTTTGGTATTATTATAAGTTTCCTCGGCTTTATTAACATCCGCTGATTTATGCAATAATGCAATAAAATGCCCTTCACCATCTAGGCGATGGGGCCATAGTCTAATACAATGTTTTAATTCTTCCCTGCCATTTACCCATTCTGGTTTCCCATACTCAAACCCTTCATAGGATAAGCCCAGCTTCTCTTGTGTTTTGTTATCTGGTATTGCACTTACAACCTTAAATTCCGGGCAATTATCCAATAGATAAGATATGGTACCCTCATTTTCCTCCGGTGAAAAGGTACAGGTTGAGTATAACATATATCCCCCTGGCTTAAGCATTTTAGCTGCAAAAAGTATTATCTCTTTCTGCAATTTATTGTAGTAGTCTACACCATACTGCTCCCAGTTCTTCATAATTGATGGACTTTTTCTAAACATACCTTCACCAGAACAGGGGGCATCTATTAATATTTTATCAAAATATTCTGGAAAATAATTGGCCAATTTGTTAGGAGCTTCACTGACTACCAGTGAATTACGGATGCCAAAAACTTCAATATTTTTTAGTAGAGCTTTTGCCCTAGAATTACTGATATCATTGGCCACTAGAAGTCCCTCTCCTCCCAGTTTTGCTCCTAACTCCGTACTTTTTCCTCCTGGAGCTGCACAAATATCCAGTACCCTATCCCCTTTATTAACAGGCAATAAGCTGGCGGGTGTCATGGCACTGGGCTCTTGGATATAATATAAGCCAGCATAGTAATAGGGATGCCTAGCCGGCTGATATCCACTGTCATAATAATAACCATTATGAATCCAAGGGATTCGTTTTATAGGAAAAGGACAGATTTCTTCCAGTTCTTCTGAACTTACTTTTAAGGAATTAGCCCTAATGCCTCCGAAATTAGGCTTGGAATAGCATCCAGCAAACTCATCATATTCATCCTCTAGAAGATTTCTCATTCTGTCCTCAAATAGTTTAGGTAATTTCATTATCTCACTCCAAATTTATTATTAATGACTATTGTCATAGTCCCTACTCTTAAGCATAAATCATTTTATTTTAAACTTTGGGCTCCGTAACGCTCGGCAATTTTATCTAGATGCATGCTGAATTTCTCCAATTCATCTTTGTCCCCGTTTTGATATATACGGAAGAATTCATCCTGTATATTTATAACCTCTTGTTTATTGGCTACCCGATATAGATTTTGTATGTTGGTAAGAATATCTGCTACCGTATTAGCTTTTATATTAAATGAATTTTGCGCATCCATAATTTCATCACGGACAGCCGACATCTCTTGGTCAAGAATTAATATGGCTTCTGCTGCTGACGATAACCTCTGCCTAATATGCGCAGGCATGTTCTTATTATATTTATATTGTAAGGAATGTTCTATAGTCGCCCAAAAATTCATAGCCAAGGTGCGTATCTGTATCTCCACTTGTATTTCTTTGGTTCCTTTCATGGTTTCCACATTGTAGTAGACAATAATATGGTATGAGCGGTAACCACTTTCTTTCATATTATTAATATAATCTTTTTCACTTTTGATTCTCATATCTGATCTTCTTTTAATAATATCTACTACTTTATAGATATCTTCTACAAACTGACATATTATTCGTATACCGGCAATATCCTCAATCTTTTCTTGAAAATGTTCCAGATCTATACCTTTTTTCTGGGCCTTTTCTAAGATACTGGATATGGTCTTTAATCTTCCAGTAACCAATTCAATAGGTGAGTATTCACCTGCCTCTTTATATTCGTCAATTATATGATTAAACTTAACAACAAGCTCATTGACAGCTAACTCATAAGGACCTAATATCTCTCTCCAAAGTTGTATTTTCATCCATTCAATCCCTCCCACTCTTATTATATTGCTACGATTTTTATATTCTTTTAACTGTCTAAAAAAAGAGTTATCATAGATAAGATAGCAAGTCCTGCGGTTTCTGTCCGTAAGATTCTCTTACCTAAAGTAATTGGTATAACCCCATTTTTTTCTGCCATATCTATCTCAGCCTTATCAAAGCCCCCCTCTGGACCTATAAAAATCCCTATAGAAGATTTACCAGTAAGGCTTCCTATAATACTTCTTGTATCTTCCATATCTTTAGCATTTTCATAGGGTATTAGGCCTATATCCATTTTTTTAACATGATTTATTGCTTCCTCAAAGGTCTGAACTGATTTAATCTGTGGTATTATTCCCCTGCCAGATTGCTTAGCAGCACTTTCAGCAATGGCCTGCCATCTCTCTAATTTCCTTGCCTCTTTCTTCCTATCCTCTAGCTTAACTATAACCCGCTTTGTCATAACAGGAACTATCTCAGCTACCCCTAATTCTACGGCTTTCTGGATAATTAACTCCATCTTATCTTTCTTAGGTATCCCCTGAAATAAGATAATTTTAGCTGGTAGTTCAGTTCCTGTTTCTTTAATCTCTTTTATTTCTGTAATAATTTCTCGGTCAGACACCATAGTTATTATACAATAGCAATCTTTTCCTTGTCCATCGCAAATTATAAGCTCATCACCTGAGTCCATCCTCAATACATTCCTGATATGATTGACATCAGCCCCTCTTATGATTATATTATTTTCTTGAATTTGGTCTGCTTTTACATAAAAACGATGCATTGATATCTCCTTATCATAGTTATCTTGCTTTTGATATTGTAAATATAGTTTTTGTCACTTTTGCCATCTTTTATTATATACCAATTAGAACGTTTGTTCAATGTTAAAAATATTTATATACAAATTATAAGGTACCTATCTGCTCAATGTAAGTTTTATTTTAAAAATTAAATGGGCCTTTGCAATATATAAGGGTATGCAGGTATAGTCATCACATGTTATGTGAGGCTATATCTGAATACCCTTATTTTGCAACTGCCCATTTTAATAATAATCTTAAGTTTATAGGTGTTGTGCTACAAAAGATACCCAATCACCCATTTTATTTACCTCTATAATATCAAAATTATTTTTAAGAAGGGCCCTTCTGACCTCTTCTTCTTTTGTATTAATTATACCTGAAACAATAAAAATGCCGCCAGATTTTAGATTTTCTCCAATGACATCAGATAGGGGAATTATTACATCAGCTAAAATATTGGCTACAACTATATCATATTTTCCTTGACCAACATTTTCCCTGACTCCACCATCTTCAATAATGTTACCATGTATAAAATCCAGATTGCCTTCTGATATATTTAAACCATTTACCTTGGCATTCTCCATAGCTGTCTCTACTGCCATAGGATCAATATCAATACCTAAAACCTCATGGGCTGATAATTTTTTTGCAATAATTGAGAGAATACCGCTTCCACATCCTGCATCCAGAACCACAGAATCTGCTTTAACATATTTTTTTAAAGCTATTATACATAGTTTGGTAGTCTCATGGGAACCGGTTCCAAAGGATATTCCAGGATCAATCTCAATAACAATATCCTGATCCCTAAGCTCCTCTAGTTCTACCCAGGTGGGTTTTATTATAATATCATCATCTATACGAAAAGGTTTGAAAAACTGTTTCCAATTATTAAGCCAATCCTCATCTTCTGTTTCATCAATAGATATTTGACCCGAACCTAGGGGGACAAATCGACCTATTTCTTTAAGGCCAGTCTGAACCTTATTAATAGTATCATCAATATCACTGTCTCCTTCTAGGTAGAAGCTAATTTTAGCAGTTCCATCATCCTCAGCCAGTTCTGGCAGAATATCTACAAATAGCTTTTGTTTATCCACTTCAGAGAGGGGTACATTATCGTGAATTTCCACGCCTTCTATCCCCATCTCATGTAGCATATGGCTAACCAAATCTACCGCATCGGTTGTAGTAGTTAATGTTAATTTAGTCCACTTCATCTTTTTCTCCGTTCTCTTCATTTCCAGAACTTCTTTTTACTTTTTTCTTTTTCATTCTCACTGCCATTATTGCCATGCTTTTTACCAGTCATAGCATCATCAAACCTACGTAATGCTTCCTTTTGCTCTTCGTTCAAATTAGTTGGTACTTGAACAACTAAGGTTACATAATGGTCACCTCTTACATTTCTGTTCCGCAGTGTAGGTACTCCTTTTTCCCTTAAGCGTACTTTTGTATCTGTCTGAGTACCTGGTTTTACAGTATAGATTACATCCCCGTCTATTGTACTGATTCTTACATCTCCACCTAAGGCTGCCGTAGCAAAAGAAATTGGTGCTGTGGAATATATATCGTAGTCTTTCCGCTGGAAAATCGGATGTCTACTAACGGATACCTCCACCAATAAATCCCCTCTACTACCACCGTTAATTCCGGGTTCTCCCTTATCACGGATTCTAACACTTTGACCATTATCAATACCAGGAGGTATAATAACTTTTATCTTCTTTCTACTGCTTACATAACCACTACCATAGCAATCCAGACACTTAGATTTAACTACCTTACCTGCACCCTTACAATCTGGGCAGGTCTGAACATTACGAATCATACCAAATAGAGACTGCTGAGTATATACTACCTGACCTTTACCGCCACATTTTGAACATGTTTCTGGATGGGTCCCAGGTTTTGCTCCAGAACCGTGACAGGAAGAGCATTCGTCCTTTAGAGTTAAATCCAGTTCTTTTTCCACACCAAAGACAGCTTCCTCAAAAGTAATCCTAACGGCAGTACGGATATTAGCCCCCTGTATGGGCCCATTATTAGCTCCTCTGCTTCGTCTACCAAAGAAGTCTCCGAAAAGATCTCCAAAAATATCATCCATATCCATACCGCCGAAATCGAAGCCCCCTGCACCAGCACCGCCACTGGCTTCAAATGCTGCATGACCAAACTGATCATACTGTCTTCTCTTATCTGGATCACTTAGGACTTTATAAGCTTCTGTAGCTTCCTTAAATTTTTCCTCTGCGGTTTTGTCCCCAGGGTTGGTATCCGGGTGATATTGCTTGGCAAGTTTTCTATATGCTTTTTTTAATTCATCATCTGTTGCAGTCTTACTGACTCCTAAGACTTCATAATAATCTCGTTTATTTGCCATCTCTTCCTTCCCTTTCATAGCCACAAAAATTACCCTTTTGCTTAATCAAGCCAAATAGGCAGCCTCTATGACCGCCTATTTATTCATCTAACCTATAATTTGCCCAGCCAAACCTCTATACTTAGTATGCAGTTTTAGCCAGGCAAAATACTTTATCATAATTAAGGCTATTCTACACCTCTTTATAGTCTCCGTCAACTACATCGTCATCATAGGATTGAGATGTTTCAGCATCTGTGCCAGCTGCCTCTGCTCCAGCAGCACTTTGCTCATATAATTTTGCAAATAAGGCCTGTGAACTATTCATTAATTTTTCTTTTGCAGCTTTAATATCTGCCACTTCGCCCTCAGACATAACCTCTGGATTAGCCTTCTCTACTAATTCCTTAAGATGTGCCAGATCAGCTTCTACGGTTGCCTTATCGCTATCGCTGAGCTTATCGCCTACTTCGCTTAAAGCTTTCTCTGTCTGGAAGACTAGGGAATCGGCATCATTTCTAGTATCAACGGCTTCTTTACGTGCCTTATCTTGAGCTTCGTATTCAGCAGCTTCCTTAATAGCTTTCTCGATTTCATCATCTGATAAATTGGTGCTGGCTGTGATGGTAATGTGCTGCTCTCTACCAGTTCCCAGATCTTTAGCTGAGACATTAACAATACCATTGGCATCTATATCGAAAGTAACCTCGATTTGAGGAACACCTCTTCTTGCTGGTGGAATACCATCTAATCTAAATTGTCCTAGGCTCTTATTATCCTTGGCAAATTGTCTCTCACCCTGTACAACATGGATATCAACTGCAGTCTGATTATCTGCTGCTGTAGAGAATATCTGACTCTTTCTAGTAGGAATAGTTGTATTCTTCTCGATTAATTTTGTTGCTACCCCTCCTAAGGTTTCTATAGATAAGGATAGAGGAGTAACGTCCAGTAGTAAAATATCTCCAGCCCCTGCATCTCCAGCTAATTTACCACCTTGAATAGCTGCTCCTAGGGCCACACATTCGTCAGGATTAAGGGACTTGGATGGCTCCTGACCTGTAATTTGTTTAACTTTATCCTGTACCGCTGGTATACGGGTAGATCCACCAACTAATAATACCTTATTTAATTCATTAGGTGCTAAACCTGCATCCTTTAAGGCTGTTTGAACAGGAATGGCTGTTCTTTCAACTAAGTCATGGGTCAACTCATCGAATTTAGCACGGCTTAAGTTCATATCAAAATGCTTTGGACCATCAGCTGTAGCAGTAATAAATGGTAAGTTGATATTGGTTGTTGTAGCAGAAGATAATTCCTTCTTCGCCTTTTCAGCTGCTTCTCTTAATCTTTGCATGGCCATCTTATCAGTAGATAGATCCACACCATCTGATTTCTTAAATTCGTCTATCATATAGCGGGTAATTCTTTCATCAAAGTCATCGCCACCCAGCTTATTATCTCCTGATGTAGCCAAAACTTCGATAACACCATCACCGATTTCAATAATGGAAACGTCAAAGGTACCTCCACCTAAGTCATATACCATTATTTTTTGCTCTTTTTCATTATCCAGACCATATGCTAAAGCTGCAGCAGTAGGCTCATTGATAATTCTCTTAACATCAAGACCAGCAATCTTACCAGCATCTTTGGTCGCCTGTCTCTGGGAGTCATTAAAGTAAGCTGGAACAGTAATTACAGCTTCTGTTACTGTTTCACCTAAATATGCTTCTGCATCAGCCTTTAGTTTCTGTAATACCATGGCAGAAATCTCCTGAGGAGAGAACTTCTTATCATCGATTTTAACCCTATAATCAGTACCCATATGTCTCTTAATGGATGAAATTGTTTTATCAGCATTGGTAACTGCCTGACGTTTTGCAGGCTCGCCCACTAATCTTTCTCCTGTTTTTGTGAAAGCTACAACGGATGGAGTAGTTCTTGCCCCTTCAGTGTTGGCAATAACAACTGGTTTACCACCCTCCATAACAGCTACACATGAGTTTGTTGTACCTAAGTCTATACCTATTATTTTTCCCATATTATTCCTCCTAATATTATATGAAATAAATTAAAATGCTAAATTATTAATTAACAACTTTAACCATACTGTGACGTACAACAGTATCCCGGTACATATATCCTTTTTGGAACTCATCGGATATAATATTTTCTCCTAAATTCTCATCTTCTCCATGCATCACCGCATTATGAAGATTTGGATCAAATTCTTTACCTACAGCTTCAATCGGTTTTACTCCAATCTCCTCTAAATTAGTTAATAACTGCTTATAAATCTTCTCTATTCCCTGGGCAAATGCACTTTCTCTTTCTTTCTCTGAAATAGCATTTAATCCCCTTTCAAAATTGTCTATTACTGGAAGCAGTTTTTCTATAACGCTTTTAGCACCAATATCAAACATTTGTGCCTTTTCTTTTTCACTTCTTTTTCTAAAGTTTTCAAACTCAGCCATGGTTCTTATTAAACGATCATTTAGCTCCTCAATCTTTTGATCCTTGGCTGCCAGTTCTTTAGATTTAGAACCCTTAAAGAAAGATTTGCCCTTTCCTTGTTTACCTTCTTCACCCTTATTTTGGCTCTCGTCAGTGCTTTCATCATCACTTGTATCATCTTTATCCCTATTATCTTCTGCACTGTCTTTTTCTTGCTTCTCGTCTTCTATCTTACTTTCATTGGCAGTATCTTCATTAACCACATCAGTCTCTGAAGTGTTATTTGTCTGATTTGTTTCTTCAGCAACATTGTCTATGGTATCACCATTTTTCTCAATTTCTGTATCTGTAATCTCATCCTGCAATGTTGCATCTTTTTTCTCTTTCATCGCCTTCTCCCTTTCCATGGCCTTTTTCATTATATCGATAATATTATCTGAATCCCGATTATTACCTTGCAAAACGAATTAACCACCTTTCTATGCTATGTTTTCTTCTTAAAGATCTCATCCAATTGCATCATCAAGGATTGAAGTGTACTGACCACTTTTTCATAATCCATTCGCTTAGGACCGATAATACCAACCTTACCATATACACCTTCTTCTATTTCGTATGTTGCAGTAACTACTGAACAATCTTTCATGGTCTCTATAGGGGTCTCATCTCCTATATAAACCTGTATTCCCCTATTTTCATCATCATCCATCTTATCTTGCAGGATGCCAGTTAATAGTTTTTTCTCTTCTATAGTATATAAAAGCTCAGTTGCTTTATCGTTATCCCTTAATTCTGGATACTTTAATATGTTGGTGGTTCCTGAGGTAAATATCTTCATATCATCTTCCTCAGACACTGACTTCATAATTGCATCAAGGATATCATTTATAATAATTTGATATTCGCCGGCCTGCTCTCTCATTTGTGTTATAACAGGAAGATTTATTTCTTCTAAATCTAATCCTTGTAAATATGTGTTTAATACAAAATTTAATTTAAAGACCATTTCCTTATTTAAGGATGCCGTAACATTTACAATCTTATTCCTTACTATATTACCTTCAAATACAATTACCACTAATAGCTGATTATCTTCAATCTCAGTTAATTGTATAAATTTGACCTTCTTCTTAAACTGTGGTGCTGTTACCATAGTGGTATAATTGGTGTTGACAGCCAATAACTTTGCCACCTGCTGCAAAAGATTCTCCAATTTGTCAGCCTTTTCCAGTAGGATGTTTTTCATATCATCTACTTCTTTAACCTTATCTTCCATTAGCATATCAACATAGAAACGATATCCTTTATCAGATGGGATACGGCCTGCGGAAGTGTGAGGTTGAATAATATACCCCATCTCCTCCAAGTCAGCCATTTCATTTCTAATAGTGGCTGAACTAAGATTTATATCGGTATATTTAGATATAGTTCTGGAACCGACAGGCTCTCCAGTCTCCAAATAATTTTGGATAATAGCTTTTAAAATCTTCACTTTTCTCTCATCAAGATCCAGCAACTAATCACCTCACATCCTAATACTAGCATCACCACTTATTAATTAAGTTGCCATTTTATAATTTATAGTTCTTCTTTTATATTGTTAGCACTCTTTCGCAGAGAGTGCTAACATCTAATAATAAAATATCACTATCATATCTATTTGTCAAGAAATTTTTTCATAATCTTGATTTTTGTTGCTAATCTAGAAGAAATCTGGACAAAACCATATTACTTACATCCACACCATAATCGGTTAGACATATATAATCTCCCACTTCTTTAATTACTCCATCTTTTATAGCTTCTTTAATTATTTTGCCATATATACTATCCATGGTTTGACCAAACCTTTTTATAAATTCTGATTTACATATACCCTGTCTCATTCTTAGGCCAAGAAACATAAATTCCTCCATCTGCTCCCTTATATTAAGATGATTTATATTTCTTCTTATATCGAGCAAACTACCGGCCTGCATATATTCGTCAAAACTATCTGTATTACTAAATCTCATATTCTTCCATAGGGATGCTGCTCCTAGTCCCAAGCCCAGATATTCTCTACCAGTCCAGTATGAAATATTATGATTACATTCATAGCCTTCCTTGGCATAATTGGATATCTCATATTGCTTATAGCCCTTTAAAGCCATAATCTCCTTTGTTCTACTATAGATAAGCCGTTCCGTTTCCTCATCAGGTAGTTGTTCCTTAGCACCAGCCCTACTTTCACTGCCATATCGTTCATAGAAGGGGGTCCCCTCTTCTATGATTAAGGAATAGGCAGATATATGTTCTGGCTCCAAGGCCAAAACCTTACTTAGGGTTTCTTCCCAAGAAGCCACTGTTTGTCCTGGAAGGGCAGACATCAAATCAATATTTATGTTGGCAAATCCCAAGTCCCTGGCTAATTTATAATTGTTTTCAAATTCCTCATAGGTATGAATTCTACCTAATAATCTTAATTCTTTATTATTAGCCGACTGCAGGCCAAAACTAAGGCGGTTTATTCCAGCCTCCTTATATATGGTCAGCTTGTCCTTATCCACAGTACCTGGATTGACTTCAATGGAAAGCTCAGGCCTATTTACTGCAAAAACCTCCCTAATGGTATCCAATATAGACCTAATAGAAGCACCATCAATGGTAGAGGGGGTTCCACCACCGATAAAGATAGTTTCAACCGTATATCCCTCCACCTGCCCCTTATATCTTCTAATTTCATCCAGTAGTTTTGCCACATATTCTTGCTTTGTCCTATCATTGGCCGGAGCAGATAGAAAATCACAATAGTCACATTTTTTTACACAAAAGGGGATATGGATATATAGTCCTAATTTTTTCTTCAAATTTTCACCTCAATTATCTTATAAGGGCTTAACCTATATTCAGATATTAAATCCTTCTCCTATATACAAGCTAATATCCTCTAGCTTCTTTTATAGTTTTATATATATATAATGGGCAGCCGCAATAAATATTATAAATTTATTGCGACAGCCCATTTAAGATGGCAAGATGTCCTTCTTACTCATCATCTAATTTTAAAACGCTCATAAATGCATTTTGTGGTATCTCAACACTACCTATTTGACGCATTCTCTTCTTACCTTCTTTTTGCTTCTCCAGAAGTTTTCTCTTTCTTGATATATCACCGCCATAACATTTTGCCAAAACATCTTTGCGGACAGCTTTTACAGTTTCTCTAGCTATAATCTTACTTCCTATAGCAGCCTGTATAGGAACCTCAAATAAATGGCGGGGTATCTCTTCTTTTAATTTTTCACACATTTTCCTGCCCCGTTCATAAGCACTTTCTCCATGAACAATAAAGGTAAGGGCATCAACCTGCTCTCTATTAATAAGTATATCTAATTTAACCAGTTCAGATTGAACATAGCCTTTGAATTCATAATCAAAGGAAGCATAGCCCCTTGAACGGGATTTTAATGCATCAAAGAAATCGTATATAATCTCATTTAGAGGCAGATCATATTTAAGTAGTACTCTAGTTTCTTCTAAGTACTCCATACCATGATAAATACCTCTTCGCTCTTGACAAAGAGTCATGATTGCTCCTACAAATTCTGTTGTTACCATAATTTCAGCAGAAACTATAGGTTCTTCCATATAATTAATTAGGGAAGGATCTGGCAGATTAGTGGGATTAGTAATGTCAATAACCTCACCATCAGTTTTATGAACCTTATATATAACGCTGGGAGCAGTGGTTATAAGATCTAGATTATATTCTCTTTCCAGTCTTTCTTGAATTACTTCCAGATGTAATAATCCAAGAAAACCACATCTAAAACCAAAGCCCAATGCCACTGATGTTTCTGGTTCAAATTGTAGGGCAGCGTCATTTAATTGTAATTTCTCTAAGGCATCCCGCAGTTCAGGATATTTAGCCCCATCCGTTGGATATAAACCACAGTAAACCATAGGTTGTACTTTTTTATATCCTGGTAAAGCTTCTTTACAAGGGTTCTTAGCATCAGTAACCGTATCCCCTACCCTTGTATCCTTAACATTCTTAAGACTGGCTGTTATATAACCTACCATCCCTGCTGTTAATTCTGTACTGGGGATAAATTGTCCTGCTCCAAAGGTACCCAGTTCAACTACTTCAGCCTTGCTTCCAGTAGCCATCATCTGTATCTCTGTTCCCTTGCGAACAGAACCATCTATGATTCTACAGAAAATTATAACTCCTTTGTATGGATCGTATATGGAGTCAAAGATAAGCGCCTTTAAAGGCCCGTTAACATCACCGGTAGGGGCAGGGATTTTATCTACAATCTGCTCCAATACCTGATCAATATTTAGTCCTTGCTTAGCTGAAACAAGCGGAGCATCAGAGGCATCAAGACCTATGATGTCTTCAATCTCCTCCTTCACCCTGTCAGGATCTGCGCTGGGTAGATCAATCTTATTTATAACTGGTATAATCTCTAAATTGTGCTCCAGTGCCAGGTATACATTAGCTAGGGTCTGGGCTTCTATACCTTGTGCAGCATCTACCACCAGTATTGCACCATCACAGGCAGCAAGACTTCGAGAAACTTCGTAATTAAAGTCAACGTGACCTGGGGTATCAATTAAATTAAAAATGTATTCTTCCCCGTCACTGGCCTTATAAACAGTACGTACTGTCTGAGCCTTAATTGTAATTCCTCTTTCTCTCTCTAAATCCATATTATCTAGGACCTGAGATTGCATTTCTCTACTGGTTAACAGCCCAGTTTTTTCAATAATTCGATCTGCCAAAGTTGATTTACCATGATCTATATGGGCAATAATACAAAAATTTCTTATTTTACTTTGATCTATGGACATTCTAACTCCTCCTACATATATCTTAAGTATATCTCTAGTCTTTCCATAGGTAAATGATACAATTACCGTATTTTCCATAATTTATTCTTAAGTATTATATCACACCATAATTAATTCCACAAATAGAAGATAAGCAAAGTTATAGCTAATTATATACTAAAATCCATTTAATTATAAGATATATTATCTTCCCTGTAAAACTGCATCTAATACCTTTGCAAAAGGTTCCACAGCATTCTTAGCTGACTGCAGTGTATTCATATGGGTTCCCCATTCCACAAGCATGCTTTTTTCCCTTACATGCAAATTATACCTATAACAATGTAGATAGTTCTTAAAGAAAAAGCCAGGATATAACTCCAAGGATTTTAACTGTAGTTTAAGGCTAAATGCCAGATTATCTTCTAAATTGGGATTATCTAAACGGGTAATTGGTCCATATGTATCCCTACTTAAACCATTTAAGAGCATTACTTGAGCTGTTTCTTTTCCATCTAGCATGATTGCTCTTTCGGCCGCTCCGTCCCTATGTAAGTCTATTACCACCTCTATAGAAGGATACTTTTCTAAGATTTTATCAATCCCTTTCTTAGCAAGATTATAGGCATAGCTACGGTCTAGTTTCCCATCTACCATATCATAAACAGATTTATCATGGATCACATTGTAACCATATTTTTTTTCTAAAACTTCCTTAAGTAAACTACCTATGCCTACCACTGTATCTTCCACTACCCCCTCCCGGCTGTCTATGTATGCTTCCTGGGAATGGGTATGATAGATTAAAATCTGGGGTTTATCACTACTTTGCTTTATAGTCATATCTTTTTGTAATAGTTTTTCTGAGTCAAACAAACTTTGATTAATACTTGCATCTGCATCTACAATATAAAAGTTTCTAATAAGGAAATTAACATCCTTTAATTGATCTAAGGTGAATTCAACTCCTTTGTTGGTCTTCATAGTTTCCATAGATTGATTAAATTCAGAACTCTTTTCATCTGTTTCCTTTAAGAAAACATTACCTTTCTCAACCAATATATTTAATTGGCTATGATATATATTATCCCTTATAGAATCATTACCGTTAATTTTAGCGAACACAGCCCCATTGGACAAGACATACTCTTTTTCTAAATGGCCTTCGGTTAAATCCCTAAATATAAGGCCCTTATTATACCCTTTATTTTCTATATTCTTATAGGTTGCAGTATCAAAACTATAATTAACTGCCGCTTTTGAATATGTATGTTTGTTATATGCGTGTAAGGAAAGCCCATCCATTATCTTAATAATTGGAAATGAGAAATCCTCAGGCTCTTCTACCATTGAATAGGAAATATATGAGGAGCTTGTTTCTATAAGCTTAATACAAACATTGGATATCAGATTAGAACCTAGGCTTTCCTTAGCTTGACCAACTTTACCAGCCCCTGATAAAATGGCAAACTTAATGAGTATAAATCCGGAAGCCAGTAAGATAAGAGTCCAAATCAAAGGATATATACTCCCCCAAGCTTTCCACCTTTTTTTATTCATCGCTGCCTCCATATAAATGATAAACTATAAGTATCAACTGATTCATTATATTCAAAAAGCTTGCCATTATTACCTTTCCAGCTAAACTAAGTAACTGATTTTTTGGGCAAAACAGGAGTTTAATGCCTCCGATATAGTATAACTTATACGTTTTACGGATTCATCGATGTTCTTAGGTGTAACAAACATATTATACATTTGCTGCCCATTTACTTCTGAAATAAAGTTAAAAATATCCTCTTCACCAAAACCATTTCGCTGCATATACTCAGTCAAGGTATCGGCTACTATAGTAGCAGCGTCAACAACCGTAGGCACACCAAGAGCAACTACTTTAGTACCAAGGTTCTCCATATTTAATGCCTTACGATTATTACCTACCCCTGAACCAGGGCTTATCCCTGTATCAGTTAATTGAACTGTGGTATTTAACCGATTGATACTTCTGGATGCCAGGGCATCTATTACAATTAGTAATTTAGGTTTAGTTTCTTGAATTACACCTTTTATTATCTCTAATGTCTCCATACCAGTCTGAGCCATAACCCCTGGGGATATAGCACTGACACTTCCTAAATTGTTTCTCTCTTTAAATTCCTTACCAAACTCTCTTATAAGATGCCTAGTAACAAAAAGATTATCCACCACTTGTGGACCTAAGGCGTCTGGAGTTACATCCCTATTACCTAGACCTACTACTAAGACATCATCATAGTTATATTCCCCTGCTATTTTCCTAAGTTGCTCTGCTATAGCTTCAGAAACTGGTTTGTTATAATCTTCACTGGAATTCTCAAGTTCAGGCGCTTCTATGGTAATATAGGTCCCTATTGGCTTTCCCATAGCTTTAGCACCTTTTTCATCTTTTATAACAACAGTGGAAATACGAATTTTATTTTCTTCGTCATATTCTTCCGTTAATATGACTCCCCTTATCTCCACATCATCTTCTGGAAAGCTCTCCCTTACTTCCAAGGCCAAGTCAGTTCTTATTTTCCCTTCCATAACCGAAACCTCCATTATAATCTTTTCATAATTAGTTTTTGTCAAATTAAAAATAAATATGTATTGACAGAATTAAAAGGATACACTAAAATATAATAGTATGTTTACATTAGAACGTCCGTGTCCGAATTTAATGAAACAATGAATAATTAGAATCAACCAACTTATCCAAGTATAGATCACACTCTCGTCTATATTAGCCTTGGCGAGGCGGTTGATAATATTATTATTAATTGGAGGTGTACTGTTTGGCTAATATCAAATCTGCTAAGAAGAGAATTTTAGTTATCAAAACCAAGACTGCTAGAAACAAAGCGATTAAGTCTAAGGTTAAAACTATGATAAAGAAAGTGGAGGCTGCAATTGCTGCTAACGATAAGGAACTTGCTAAGAAGTGTTTAATTGATGCTATTTCTGAAATCGATAAAGCACGTTCTAAAGGTGTTTTCCACAAAAATACCGCTGCTAGAAAAGTTTCCCAAATTACAAAAGCTGTTAATAGCATCCAATAATTATATATAAGTTAACATAATAAAGTGGCTGTCGTAATAGATATATCAGGGTAGACTGGTATAATACATTGGGACAGCCACTTTTATAATATATTTTATTGGCTGGCAAAATTTATGCTGTTGAAAAATTAAGGTCTTGTGTCCCTTATATTTTTCAACAGCATTACTATATACTAATAATATCTCTCTTTATAAGCTTTCATATAATTCATAATTAGATCAATCGCTTCTTCTCTTGTTAGATCCTTCTTAGGATTGAATTTGTTTTCTGCCTCCGCTTCCATTAAGCCAATTCCTTTAGCTAAAGCAACATAACCTAGGTTAGTTTTAGATATTTTACCTTCATCCTCATATCCTGTGGTAAATATACCAGTAAGCTTAGCTACATCACCTAAACCTAAATTATCGATTAATAATTTGGCAGCTTCTTCCCTGGTTAATGTAAAATTCAAGTTATATTCTTCTTCATAATAATTATAGCCCACTTGCTTAATCAAATCTAATAACTCTTTTTTAGTCACAGATTTAGCTGGCTCAAAGTAATCTCCTTCAAATCCTATATTCATATCAGAAAGCAATAATATGTCCCTATTGTCCTGGATTTCAGAAATATCTAGATAGGTATAAGGAGCTTTTTTCTCATATACCTGACCATCATAATCCAGTTGCTGGCCAGTAAATGGTGAAATAAAATACGGTTCAACATCAGGACGATAAACCAATCTTACTTCATAAGCTACAGAATATGCTTCATTATAGTCATAATATTTCTCTGGAGAGCTGTAGTTTGAATCATAGATATTAATTCTATTTACTTCATAGATTAACCTATAGCCCTCATTATTTAAATAATATTCCATAGCTTTTTCCGGAGACATAGCCTTCTTAGGAGATTCAAATTTAACATTGTCATCCCAACTATAATTAAAGGAGTAAATCTTTCCATTGGTACCTGCAACAGAACCAGTGATACTATTATATGGGAATAGTACCCCTTCATTGACCCTCTGGTATTGATAAGTGTATCCGCCATAGATTGGCTTATCTTCCTTGTAGGAAATTATATAACTATCATTGCTATCCACTAATTTAGAATTATCAAAGTAATCCTTAACCTGATTCTTAAGGAATTTCTCTAAAACTTCTTGAGAAGCCTTCCTGTCATATGGTACATCTACCTGGTTCCACTTGCCTGTGCTACTGTCATAATTACTAGGTAGGCTGGCATAAAAACTAATTATATTACCGGTCTTGGCATCTACTGTGGCATATGCGTAGGCCCGATAAGTATCACCACTTAGTCTATCAATTACCCTTGGATCTTCTAAGGTAATTTCCCACACATACTGATCCTTATGCTTCCAATTATAAATGCCATAGCTTGACTTAACTAAATTAGCTGAATAGGCTTTTAAATTCTTATCGATATACAGATACTTATTTTCAGTAACAGCCTTAATCGCCTCATCCTTAGAAATCAACTGATTTAGTTCCTCAAGTTTGGCAATCTCTTCATCAGTTAATGTAATAGAACTAGCCGCTGAGCTATCTGCTTGTTTACTTGAAGTATTCGCCTCTGCATATCCTGTATCATATTCCCCTTTATCTACCCATTGATCCCTAGAGAAATATACTTCTCCTGTCTTAGCATCAACGGAGATATAATTCTTACTGGGTTCATATACTAAATATGCCTTAATCTCACTATTAGCACTGCTATCATAGATACGGTTATAATTAATTCGATATACTAAATTCATATCCATATTGTCACTGATTAATTTGCCTGCCTTCTCCTTTGATATTTTAGTGTCGGCTGAAGGTACTTTACTATTATATAGCCANTTGATATATATAGATGTAATTTCACCAGTTACATTACTTACAGATACACTGACAGTATTATCAGGAAAACTTATCCCATTTTCAACTCTTTGATAATGATAGACATAGTTCCCACTATAGATACCATCATATCTGGCCTCTATAAACTCTAACTTATCAGAAACCTCAGGAGCAATCTTCTTGATAAATTGCTCTGCATCAGCCTTTAATTCCTTTTTTAGATATTTTGCTATACCGCTGTTTTTATTTGTTGCATCATAATGCCTATAACTAATGATATTACCACTATTGTCACAAGCCACACGAACATAACTACCATTATCAGGATTTCTCCAGGATAGATTCCATGTAGTTCCTTCATAAGAATTAGATACATTAAAATAATAATCAAACTCTGAATAAGTCTTTGGCACCGATATCTTGGATCTAACTGCTTTGATTGCCTCTTCCAAGCTTTTATCACTAGCTTCTCCTTTAACTGCCTGGGCTTCTCCTACACTTCCTAAAACAACACTTGAATTGTCATAGGCCAGGGTCCTTGCCTCATTTAATCCTATTGCGGTGTCATATACCACACTGTCCTTGGTAATAGCTGCTGCGCTAACCGGAAGCGGAATGGATGTTATCAGTAATGCACCGGACATGGCTAAAGATAGTATTCGTTTCATTTTATAAACTCCTTTCATTATAGTCTAATTATGATTTTTTGGTATAAAATATATTATTTACCAATTAGACGATGCAACTTATTCCAAGGTTGCATTTTAATAAAAGCACTGACTTTATACTTGTCAGTGCTTAAACTTAAGACTATAAATTCTCATTTTTTAGAGCATCTAAAATATTTTCATTTCGTATCTTTCTCATGGAATACATCATAGATATAAACACCACTAAAAATACAGATAATACGCTTATTAATATACTTTTAATAGGTAGATAGAAATTCATATCCACACCTTCCATTACACCTAAATAAATCAAGTAGGTAACCACAATAGAGGCAGGTAGCCCATAGAATAAAGCCTTAAGCCCATAGAATATACATTCATAATTTAGCATTTTATTAAAACCACTATTGGTTATACCTACAGATTTTAACATGGCAAATTCCCGTCTTCTTAAATTAATATTGGTACTTATGGTATTAAATACATTAGCTATGGTTATTAAGGACATCAGCACAATAAATCCATAGGCAAAAACATTTAAAATGGTTATGATATTCCTATTATCTTCAACCCGTTCAGCTATATTAAAGATAGCTCCAGTATCAAGACCAGCATCAACTAAAATCTTCTTTATATCCTCTACCGCTTCATCAGGATTATTTGATTTAAAGAACATTTGGTATTGATTATCCCATACCATATCTTTGATTTTGCTTTGGGTATCATTAACAACTTCCTCGTCTACAATTAATACAATACTATTGCCATAAGAATATTCCTTAAGCCCAAGTGGGGGAAGCTCTGTAAAGGCTCCTATTACTAGAGATGCTCTATTAGGGCTTTCATCATTGTCGGAAACAGTTATTTTTGTTTCTGAATGTTCTTTAATTATACTAGTATTAATATAACGCTCTTCATCCGCATTAAAATAGTGCTGTCTATCTATTGCAATGGCAGTTAGCTCTTCAGGGTTTTGATACTTTTCTTTATCCAAACCTAACTTATTTATATAATTTAAGAAGCCTGTATGGTCTACACTATAGACAAAGACATTAACAGTTAAAGACTCTCCATCTTCACTTAGGTAACCATAATCAAGCATTTTAGTATAATAAGAAGGTATTATCTGCTCCTTTGAAAGAATAGTTTCCCAGTAACCAGCCCTTATAATAGCTCCATCATCTATACCATCTAATTTACAAATGTCTTCAAATGCTTGTTTATGTTCCTGGCTTAAGTTATCACTTTCATATACGAAATAAGCCAATTCAAAGTTATAATCCTCATAAACATTTTCCACACTATCTGTTAAATACATGGAAAATGAAGATGCACTGATAAACAATAAAACACTGATAAATAGAGAAAACACCGTACTCCGATAACGCCTCTTATTTCTTTTTAAATTCTTAAGGGCAATATCTCCCTCTATACCAAATAATTTTCTAGTTAAAACCGATGTTTTAACAGTTCTGGCTGTTAATTTAATATCAGCAGTCTGCCTTACAGCATCCATGGCGGATATTTTCTTAGCCCGTCTGGCAGGGATGTAAGCAGATATCAATATGGTAATTATACTAACAATTATTGCTGCTATTACTGAGGGTAGAGAGACGGAAAGTGTTAGTTCTACAGGCAACCTCTCTCCAATCATTCTTACGAAATTATCCTTAAGCAGATATAAAGTTACCCCAATGCCTAGAATACCAGATCCAATTCCAAGAGGAATACCTATAAGCCCAATAACTAAAGCTTCGTAAAACACAGAGTTTATTAATTGTTTTCTGGTAGCACCAACACTGGATAGTAGTCCAAATTGCTTCTTCCTCTCACTTACAGAAATAGAGAAGGAGTTATAGATCAAAGATATGGATCCTACCATAATAAGTATCATTACAATGGTGGCCAAACTATATATGACCCTATTGAAGCCACCTATATTACTTATTCCCTGATATCTAAGGACTTCACTGTTATAGGTAAAATTATTGGCTCCGTATTTTTCATGTAGATCCTTGGCCAGTTCATAAACCTTCCTGGGCTTATTAAGCTTTAGATAGACAGATAGACTATCATGCTCATTAGCTGTTACACTTTCATCCATTTTTGTTATTACGCTATAACCAGGAGCAGAATAATCTTCTAGTTCATATGAAAAACGTTGACAGATTCCCACAACAGTAAATGCTCTAGAGCCTATAATTCTTAATTCCTCTGTCTTCTCATCCTCTTCATAGGTTATGGGATTGTTTTGATTTAAGACAAAATCACCAACATATCGCTGGCCCACTTCTAGTTCAAGCTGGTCACCAATTTTAAATTCAACACCGCCATTAGTTGAGATATGTTCAGGAATAACTATCTCCTGACTATTCTCAGGTAATCTTCCCTGAGTTAAATAAATAGGTAAAGTATCTAATCCTTGGCTATCCAGCTCCATAATATAAAGATAAGGTTTATATTGATTTGTTCCTCCTTCTAGAAGTGAGTAGCCCCCTTCATGAACTAAAGAAATATGCTCTACCCTATTATCCTCTTTAATATCATGATAGTCTTCAATATTCTCTATATCGAACTTTAAATGCCAATCACCTGTTTTACTAATAGTATAATTTACTATATAGGTTTGTATACTGGAAGCAAAGGTGGTAACAGCAGTAATCATGGCCGCTGATAAAATAATTCCTATTATAGTAACAATAGTCCTTGTTTTATTTTTCTTTAACCCTTTCAAGGTAATCTGATTCATTATATTCATGACCTGATCACCTCGTCTTTGGCAATCTCCCCATCTTCTATACTGATAATTCTATTGGCCTGAAGAGCAATTTTCTCATCATGGGTAATCAGAATTAAAGTCTGATTATACATTTGATTATATAATTTTAATAAATTCACTATTTCCCCACTATTCTTACTATCAAGATTACCAGTAGGCTCATCAGCAAGAACAATGGCAGGATTATTGATAAGTGCCCTCCCTATAGATACTCTCTGCTGCTGGCCACCGGATAACTGATTAGGTAGATGTCTTAGCCGCCCCTCCAATCCCAGGATGGATATTAATTCATCCAGATGCTTTTTATCTACGGCTCTTTCGTCTAACAGTAGGGGCAATGTCATATTTTCTTCAACATTTAAAATAGGTATCAGATTATAAAATTGATATATTAACCCTATTTGCCTCCGTCTAAATATTGCCAATTGGGTATCACTTAAATTATAGATATCTGTTCCATCTATAAAGACTTTACCTGAGGTAGGAGTATCTACTCCCCCAATAATATGCAGCAGGGTAGATTTACCCGAACCAGAAGGTCCGATTACTGCAACAAATTCTCCCTTTTTAACAGAAAAGGATACATTATTAAGGGCTGTAACTGCAGTATTGCCCTTACCATATGTTTTCGTAAGATTTTCTACTCTAAGAATTTCCATTATCAAACTTCCTTTCATTACAAACTGTAGATTTAACCAAATAATTGACTCTATTCATTGGCTATCTTTAATTTAATGTAATTCTACTATTACAAGATGACTTTACAGTGACAGGAATTATTACAATATTGTCACATTACTCCTTAAAGGTAATTATTAATAAATAAAAACCCACCACCATCTTGTGGGGACGATAGTTAGACTTATTCCTCTAACATACCAGTCAGTTTATCTTAGATGAAGATAGTGTGGGTTTTTGATGGATATTAAAACTGATCCTTGTAAATTTATAACAATGTAAATAATTCATATTAGATGACTTCTAGACCTAAGGATTTAATTGATAATTGTTCCAATTAGATGACTGATTTATATAATCTTATAACAAAAGTACTGCCTACCCCCATCTCACTTTTTACTAATATGTCCCCTCCCTGGATACTTATAATGCTTCTTGACATTGACAAGCCAATACCCACACTATCCGATGATGAATTCTTCCCTCGATAAAAGCGGGTAAAGATATAAGGCAAATCTTCCCTGGCAATACCAATACCTGTATCCCTTATTATAATCTCTGAATACAGGGGATTATTACTTACGGTGATCTCCAGCTCTCCCCCTGGCCTTGTATGTTCTATACAATTTTTTAATATATTTAGCAAAGCTTCCCTTGTCCAATGGGCATCGCAGTTTAATATGTTATGGCCCCCACTAAGACTAAAAGATATTTCTTTAATCTCCAAGGGTATTAAGATAGGTTCAATAGCAGCTTGTATTAAATCTTCTGCTTTTATTTTCATAGGCTTCATCTCTATAACGCCTGCATCTAGTTTTGAAATCGTTAAAAGAGAGGTAACCAACCATTCAATCCGCTCTAATTGGGAATATATTTTGGAGGTAAATTGCTTTCTCTTATCAGGAGGTAGATTATCAGCTTTTAATAAATCCACCATTACCATCATAGATGTTAACGGAGTCTTTAATTGATGGGATATATCTGCCATATGATCCGCAAGAAGAAGTTTATCACTTTTTAGTTTCTCATTATATTCCGATAACATACTGGTCACCTTATAAATCTCACTTTTTAGAATACTCAGTTCTCCCTCTTG
>JGI24707J26582_10000909_pt1 | contig 23575 bp, 23 predicted proteins | sample BioPla1DNA1_FD_26582 | JGI IMG/M metagenome (IMG submission 26582)
GTTCAATTAGAAAATCTTGCTATAAATTTATGCTAGAATTTAATAATAATTCATTTATAAGAGTAATTTTCCTATATATATATTATGGGATTTATATTATGGGATTGTCCATTTTATTTATTAGCTTAGATATAAATCTTTATCAATTTTAATTAAATTCTTATTTATAAATAATTTGATTTTAATAGTAATTATTTATAATTATACTACAAGAAACTACTGGAATAAGTTATAATGATATTAGAACATATTGGATATTTAATGTAATTTTGGGGTGTGATAAATTGTTAACAGTATTTCAGGTATCTTTTATAGTTGGAATTAGTTTGATTATCTTATCTTTTCTCTTCGGTAGTTTGTTTGAAGCTTTAGAATTCGATGGGTTTGAATTTGATTTAGAAGTGTTTGGCCTCGATATCAATTTACCTTTAAGTCCCCTACTTTACATGCTTTTTGCTACTGTATTCGGAGGTATGGGCTGGATACTAATGCTGGAATTCCAGTATATATCAAATATAATAGTGCTACTTATTTCAATTATTACTGCATTGGTAGTCAGTATGGTAATTTATCGTTTTATTATGAAGCCACTAAAAAATGCTGAGAATACCAGTTCTCCATCTTCAGAGGATTTGATAGGTTTAAGAGCAGTGGTTGCATCAACTATAGTGGAAGATGGTTTTGGTGAAATCAGATATGTTTTTAATGGCAATAGTTTTTCAGCACCGGCCAAATCAACCGATGGAAGTATGATAAAAGCAGGTAGAGAAGTGTCGATATGCTGGATTGAAAATCATATATTTTATGTTGCAGCTTTAGATGAAATCAAAACTGGTCTATGATCGGTTTATGATAAATAATGAAGGAGGATGTGTATGGAGACTTATATCATAGCAGGAGGAATAGTTGCTGCTATACTTCTGGTAGTATTGATTTTTACCTTGACATGGAAAAGAGTACCCCAGGATAAGGCCCTTGTTATTACCGGTTTAAAAAAGAGAGTTATATCCGGTGGAGGCGGTATAGTAATTCCTTTACTAGAGCGGGCCGATAAGATATCTTTAGAAAACATGAAGATATATGTTAGAACAGATGGTGCTATTACTGAACAGGGTGTAGATATCATAGCTGACGGTGTTGCTGTTATAAAAGTAAAAAGCGACATGGAGAGCATACTTAATGCTATGGAGCAATTCAACACAGGTAGAGAACAGGATACCATTAACATTATTAAGGATACCGCTAAGGATGTACTGGAAGGAAAACTTAGGGAAATTATCTCCAAAATGACTGTTGAGGAGATATATAAGGACAGAGAAAAATTTGCTTCTGAAGTTCAGGAAGTAGCAGCAGTGGGTCTAGCTACCATGGGTCTTGAATTGAAAGCCTTTACCATACGAGATATTTCTGATAATAATGGATATCTGGAAGCTTTGGGTAAACCTAGAATTGCAGAAGTTAAGAAAAATGCCGCCATAGCAGAGGCAGATGCCCTAAGGGAAACCAAGATTAAAGTAGCAGAAGCAGAGCGTTTGGGTGAAGAAGCTAGGATAGAGGCTGATACTTATGTAGCAGCCGCCAATAAAGAAAAAGAATTAAAGATTCTATCCTATCGTGAGGAACAGGCCACTGGTAAAGCTCGAGCAGACTTAGCTTATGAGATTGAGAAGAATAAGGTGGCTAAGGAAGTTACAGAAACGGCTATGATGGTAGAACTTACCAAGAAAGAAAAAGAAACTGAGCTTCAAGAAAAAGAAGCAATTCGTAAAGAAAAAGAACTATTAGCTACTGTTAATAAACAAGCTGACGCAGATCTATATAAGTCCAATAAGCTTGCAGAGGCTAAAAAATATGCAGAATTATTGCAAGCTGAAGCCTTAAGTAGATCTATAAAGGAAAAAGCTGAGGCGGAGGCGGAAGCAATACGTATCAAAGGTGAAGCAGAAGCTGCTGCTATATTGGCAAAAGGTGCTGCAGAGGCAGAGACTATGCATAAGAAGGCAGAAGCCTTTAGATTATATAATGAAGCTGCCGTAACTCAAATGATAATTGAAAAACTACCTGAAATTGCATCAGCTATTGCAGAGCCTCTAGCTAAAACTGAAAAAATCGTTATCATTGATAATGGTGAAGGTAAAGGAAATGGGGCTGCTAAAGTTACTAATTATATAACAGACATAGTTAGCCAACTTCCGGAAACAGTAGAAGCAGTAACTGGTTTCAATTTTTTAGAAGTTATGAAGGATAAGGTTGCTAGAAGAACCAAAGAAGAAAAACAAGATGTAAATGAAATGAATGAAACTGTGAATAACATATAATATAAAAGTAATACATGAAAGTCCTCTGAGATTATATAAATAAAATTCAGAGGACTTATAACATTATATGACAATACATTCTAGAAACTGATATAATCTTAACAAAGAAGCCACTTACCTATGTCGATTTAGAATGAAATTACCCTATATTTTTATATTCCTATTATAAAAAAACTGTGATATAGTATTGTAGACAAAATCGAGCACCTAATTATTATATACAGTAAGGAGGAATGTGTGATGAATAAGGGACAGAAGAGAAGGTTACTTCTTTTAATGGAAATTCGATGGCGGCTTGTTATATATAAAAAGAGAAAAATATATCGAATGATTAATAATGGTATCACTCTAAGTTCTGAAAAAATGGTCAAAGAATATAGAAGATTGGAAAATCTTATGCTTAGCATTATGGAGCAAAAAATTGATTTCGAATATGCTACCGGCGAAAAGATCATATTCTACGGCATTAGAAACATAGTAGCACAAATTTAGTTTTAACATCTTGTAGGTCGCTTGTATATAAGTCTATTCATGAATCCATACTACATATTTACTAGTTCACTTTATATCATAGATTTATAAAAAAAATAGGGCTGAGGGCAGCATATATAACCTCACTTCTTGGCAGTATCCTAATAGAATTCCCTTTCTATTATTAAAGTGCTAAGTTGTGAGGTTGTTTGCTCTCTATTATAAAAAATTAAATATTAACTTAATAATTATTTCTGATAATTGCAGAAGGTAAGTTTTTTAATTTTAATTTTTCACATTGTTTCTTGGCAATATATTTACAGATTCTATTATTATGTTTATAAAACTTACATCCATAAATATAAGAATTAAGATTAGGAAGAAAATCTTTTCTTATTATGATGCCATCCATTATTAACAAGGCATTGGCATCTCTTAGTTTTAATTGAAATGTACGTTCTACTTCCAAATCCTCTTTTGTAATAAACGCTACACCTAACTCACTGATATCCTTAACTAAAACAGTAATTGCCTTGGGCCCATCAGCCGTATTTATATAGAGGGGCATATCTTCCCCTATGTACAGACGAAAAGCTTCTCTTCTGTTATATGGTTTGCCTTCGCCGTCCAGTTCAACTTGATGATAGATTACTTCGTCATATTTCACCAGTTTCACCGTAACGTTTTCCCAAAAAAAGACATTACCCCCTTCTTTATAGAGAAAATTAATATGACATGGATCTGAGAAACCTATTGTTTTCTCTTCAACTTTAATAGCTGAAATTAAAATGGAATTATCTAGAGTTTTTTGAATAATACTAGGGAAAGACATGATTTGCCCTCCGCATTTGACTTCTAATTCCACTTTACCACCGTTGGGTAATTCCTCTATACGCAAGCATACCCCTCCCTATAAACTTAATCTCGCATACATATTAAAATAGGACATAGTCCTATAAAATTATGATAAATTTTTTACATATATTACATATCATAGTATATAACAAAATTATACATATTACAACATAATATTTGCTTTGGTATGAAATCCAGTAAAATTTTTAACTGGCCATTTTTGATGGCCAAAGGTAAAGTGAAATAGTATATTATTTATAAAAGCAATAAGGCTATGAGTTCCCTTAATCTCCATAAGTTAACTCATAGCCCTACTTATTGTTAAATCACAGCTTAATACTAATAAGTTATTTTATTGGTATATATCTTTTATTATCAGGTTTATGATTTTTCCCCTTGGGGAAAGTAAGTCTAAGGATACCATTATCAAAGGCAGCTCTGAAATCATCCTCATTTAAGCCTTCACCAACGTAGAAGCTTCTCTGGCATCTGCCCATGTAACTTTCCTTGCGGATATATCTACCCTTGGAAGTGTCTTTTGTTTCCATCTCGCTGGACCTTTCTGCAATAACTGTAAGATAGCCATTATCTAACTGAACTTGTATATCTTTCTTCTCATAACCAGGTAGTTCAATTTCCAATTGATAGTCTTTGCCTAAGTCTTTGATGTTAGTAGCCATCCATCCATGAGATGGGGTCTTAAAGAAAGTAGGAAAATTAAAATTATAGAAGTCATCAAATATGCTGTCGAAACGATCATTAAAAATTCTAGGTAATAACATTAAACATTCCTCCTTCTATACATAACTATATTTGATAATTAGAAATAAAATGTGGTACATGTTATACATGTTGCACTTGTTATATAAGTAATATAACACATATAATTAAATCTGTCAACTAAAGTTTTATTTTATTGCAAAAAACATAAACTCTTCACAATTTTCTTCATCACTTTACCATCCTTGTTATTTTTGCTATAATAACATTTATATTGAAATCCGAATAAATAGTGTTATGAAAGGCTGGTATTCCTATGAAATTCACAAAGATGCATGGTATTGGCAATGATTATATATATGTAGATTGTACTAAAGAAGTAATTGATAATATCCCTGAAACAGCTATAAAAGTTAGTGATAGACATTACGGTGTTGGTTCTGATGGTTTAATTTTAATTCGCTCATCAGATAAAGCAGATTTTATGATGGATATTTACAATTATGATGGTTCAAGGGCTAAGATGTGTGGCAATGGAATTCGTTGTGTGGGGAAATATGTTTATGATTATGGCTTAACAGACAAGACCAATTTACTTATTGAGACCCTCAGTGGCATTAAGACACTGGATCTGGATGTAGTAGATGGTAAAGTTGAATCAGTAACCGTTGATATGGGAGCTCCTATTTTAGAGCCTTCCAAGATTCCTGTTAAATCAAATCTAGATAAGATTATTAATGAACCAATTATGGTAGGAGATGAGGAGTTTTTGATTACCTGTGTCTCTATGGGCAATCCCCATGGAGTGGTCTTTGTAGAGGATACAAAATCTATACCCCTAGAGACCTTAGGACCTTTATTTGAAAATCACAGTATGTTTCCCGATAGAATCAATACCGAATTTGTTCGTATTATAGACAGAAAGAATATTGATATGAGAGTATGGGAGAGAGGCTCAGGAGAAACCTTAGCCTGCGGTACTGGAGCCTGTGCCAGTGTGGTAGCATGTATACTTAATGGGCTGACAGATAATGAAGTGACTGTACATTTGCTTGGTGGGGATTTAAAGATTCGCTATGATGAAAAAGAGAATAAAGTTTTTATGACAGGTCCAGCAGTTACGGTGTTTGATGGTGAAATTGATTTGAAATAAAGAACAGGAGGATATAGATGAAAGCTGATGCGGACAAGCTTAGTCGTTTGTTAAAAACAGCCAGAGGGCAAATAGATGGAATACTTAAGATGATGGAAGAGGATCGTTACTGCATTGATATATCCAATCAACTTATGGCCATAGAGGCTATAATACGTAAAGTAAATAATGAGGTTCTACATCAGCATATTGACAACTGTGTCAAAGAGGCCATAGAGACAGGGAATACATCAGATAAATTAGAAGAAATAAAAACAATCATTGATAAGCTTTCTAAATAATTAACTTCAGTACCGAGTAAGATGAAAATTTCCTATATGGGTATACTTAATAATGATAAAAATAGGAGGATATTGCCATGATTTATCCCAAGAATTTAGAAAAAGGATATAAAATAGGAGTTACAGCAACTTCTTCAGGTAATGATTCAGAGGTTGATTTAATTCGTTTAGATAGTGGAATATCCCAATTAACAGAAATGGGGTATCCTATTATAGAGACTAATAATGTTAGGAAGAATTATAAGGGAAGAAGTTCCGATGGAAAGACAAGAGCCAAAGAGCTTATGGAACTATTTACAAATCCAGAGGTTAGAGTCATAATGGCTGCCGGTGGTGGGGATTATCTTGTAGAGATGTTATCTCATATAGATTTTGACTTATTAAAGAACCATCCCAAATGGCTTCAAGGATTCTCCGATACAACGGGTATTAATTTTACTATTACAACCAATCTGGATATTGCTTCAATCTATGCCAATAATTTTAGTAGTTTTGGAATGAAACCATGGCATAGATCCCTTCACGATAACATAAGAATTTTAGAAGGAAATGATATTATACAGCATAGCTTTGATAAATTCCAGGATGGTTATCGTTCTAGAGAAACGGGTTATGAAGGGTTTTACTTAGATAAGGATGTAGAATGGAAAAATGTAATGCCTCAATCATCTAAAAAAGGGGATGAACTGACTATTAATGGCAGGACCATAGGAGGCTGTCTAGATGTTCTTCTTAGCTTGGTAGGAACTCGTTTTGATAAAACCTGTGATTTTGTAGAGAGGTATGCACAGGATGGTATACTTTGGTACCTGGAAAGTTATGATCTTAGTAGTGAGGATCTAACAAGGGGACTGTGGCAATTAAAGGAGGCCGGATGGTTCAACCATGCTACTGGTTTTGTCTTTGGAAGACCTGCTATGTATGAAAGCGCTTATGAAATCAGCTATGAGGAGGCAGTACTATCTGTACTGGGAGAATTAGATTTACCTATTATATTAGATGCAGATATTGGCCATAAGTCGCCTCAAGTAACTATGATTAATGGAGCAATTACTACAATAACAAGTAAGGATGGTAAGGGAATTATTACTTTTGAAAGAAGGTAATTGTTGTTATGATAATAAAACAACATACCCAAAAGGTGATACTATATTTTATTGGATGTATCATCTATTTGGAGATAGTATTGCATTTGCTAGTATTTAAAGAAATAGATGGAAAAATTATATATCCAATTCTTTTTGCTATACCCTTAGGATTAGTCTTTGCTCTACTATCTTCAGCTTTTGAGCCTAAGGTGAACAAGATTATTATGTGGATTATAACATCTATAATATGTTTGCTTTTTTCTGTCCAACTAATTTACTATCATGTATTTAAGGTTTTTTTCTCTTTTCAAACAATTGGTATGGCATGGGATGCATTTTCCAATTTCAATAAGGATATATATGCAGCCATTAAGGATAATATCCTGGGTTTGTTATTAGTATTTATGCCGCTTCCTATGTTATATCACTTAATGAAGGAAACACTAAGCTATGAAACAATACAAGGGAAAGAGCAGGGGATTCTCTTTGCTGGAGCTCTTGTATCTCATATCATAGCTCTTTTAGCGTTGTTTATCTTTGGGACGGGGGCTTTTTCTCCCTATGATCTGTATCATAATAACAGAGTTCCAGAACTAAGTGGTAAGCAGCTAGGTATGGTAACTATGATCCGTTTTGACCTATCCAATCTGTTAAGCAGAGATGATGAGTTAGAATTGACAGATATAAGTGTAATGCAGCAGGCTAGCAAGGAAGAGAGTAGTTCAAAAGAGAATACATCTAAATCAAATAAGGTAGCATCCCCTACTCCTAGCCATGAAACTATTAATGATAGCACAGCTACCCCTATTCCCATTGATAGGTCGCCTAATATAATGGATATAGATTTTAAGGCTTTGGCAAGCCAAGAAGCTAATGAAACTATTAGAACACTACATAAATATTTTGACTCAGTTCAGCCAACTAATAAAAATGAATATACAGGTATGTTTAAGGGATATAACCTGATTATGATTGTAGCGGAGGGCTTTTCTCCTTATGCTGTTCATAAGGAGAAGACACCAACTTTATATAAACTGGTTAATGAAGGCTTTGTCTTTAGGAATTTCTATACAGCTCTATGGCAAACCAGTACCAGTGACGGTGAATTTGTGGCTTTGAATAGCTTAATTCCTATAGGTACTAGAAGTATGTATCGAACTAGGAACAATCTGCTACCATTTTCCCTGGGCCATCAATTTAATAGAATAGGAGTAGAAAGCAAGGCTTATCATAATCACACTTACACCTATTACCAAAGGGATAAAACCCATCCTAACCTGGGCTATAAATTTAAAGCAATTGGAAATGGATTGGTATTAGAGACAGCCAATGTCTGGCCTGCCTCGGATTTAGAGATGATTAATGCCACCGTAGATGAATATATTCGTGAGGAGCAGTTTCATGTATATTATCTTACTGTCAGCGGTCATATGAATTATACCTTTACAGGTAACAGTATGTCATATAGAAATAAGGATGAAGTAGCTGATTTACCCTACTCTAGCGACGTTAGGGCATATATTGCTTGTCAGATGGAACTGGATAAGGCTTTAGAGGCATTGATTAAGAAATTGCAGGAAGCTGGTGTGGCAGATAAAACAGTAATAGCATTAAGCGCAGATCATTATCCCTATGGATGGGAGAAGGAGAAGCTTGATGAACTGGCTGCCTATACCATTGAACCTAATTTTGAAATCTACAAAAACCACTTTATATTGTGGAATTCATCAATGAAAAATAAGATTGTTGTGGATAAACCAGCGTCCAGTATGGATATATTACCGACTTTATTAAATTTATTTGGATTGAAATATGATTCTAGGCTTTTAATGGGGCAGGATATTTTATCAGATTCTGATCCTCTGGTCATATTTTCTAATCGTAGTTTTATAACAGATAAAGTTATGTATAATTCTGAAACTGGAAAGGCAATATTACTTACAGGGGAAGAAGTCTCTGATGAGTATATAGATTTATATAATAAGATAATAAAGAATAAATTTGATGTATCAGAAAGTATAGTTAAATACGATTATTATAGATATGTCTTTCCCGAATATTAGGGTAAGAAAGGCAGGGATAGTTAATGAATATTACAGAAGAGACAGTGGAGCATCTGGCNGATATAACTAATTTAAAAGTGTCTTCAGAAGAAAAGATTAAATTGGTAGAAGAATTAAAGAAAATTTTTGACTACGTAGAAATAATGAATGATATTGATACTGATGGTATAGAGCCCATGTCCCATGTCTTAGATGTGACCAATGTTTTTCGTGAGGATGTTATTGAAAATAAAGATACTAGAGAACAATTATTAAGGAATGCACCAGAGCAAAAGGATGGCAGTTTTGTTGTTCCAAAGGCAGTAGATTAGGAGGGACATTATGAATACTATTACATCAATCTCCGCCTTGGAGCTGGGTAAGATGCTGAAGATGAGGCAAATATCAGTCAAGGAAGCGGTAGAGGAACAGTTAAATAAAATAGGATTATTGGAAGCAGAATATAATTGCTATATTACTATTAATGAGGAGGATGCCCTAAAGAGAGCAGAAGAATTGCAGAAGAAGTTGGACCAGGGATACTATAATGCTTCACCCCTTGCAGGGGTACCTGTAGCCATTAAAGATAATATCTGTACTAAAGGAATTCTTACTTCCTGTGGATCTAAATTGCTGTCTAACTTTATTCCCCCTTATAATGCTACAGTAATAGAAAGATTAAATAAGGCAGGGGCTATTATAATTGGAAAAACTAATATGGATGAGTTTGCCATGGGAAGTAGCAATGAAACATCCTATTATGGCATAACTAAAAATCCAAGGAATCCTGACCATGTACCAGGAGGCTCCAGCGGTGGTTCAGCTGCNGCTGTGGCTGCCGATGAAGCCTTTTATTCATTGGGGACAGATACAGGAGGNTCTATTCGCCAGCCGGCTGCTTACTGCGGAATNACTGGCTTAAAACCTACTTATGGTACTGTATCNCGATATGGGCTTATAGCTTATGCTTCTTCGTTGGATCAAATTGGACCCATGGGGAAAAATATTTCTGACTGCGCTGCAGCACTGGAAGTGATCTCAGGCCACGATCCCAAGGATTCAACCTCAGCTAAGACTAAGGGATATAGTTATATGGATGCCCTAGTCAATGATGTAAAGGGTATGAGAATAGGTGTACCTAAGGGTTATCTAGGGGATTGCCTTAATAATGAGGTAAGAGAACGTCTTAATAAAGTTATTGAATTATATAGAGAAAACGGGGCAATTGTAGAGGAGTTTGATTTGGAACTTATCGAAAGTGCAGTTCCTGCTTACTATGTAATTGCCTGTGCAGAAGCCAGTTCCAACCTCTCAAGATTTGATGGAGTGAAATATGGCATTGGCAGTGAGCATAGGGATAGTCTTCAAGACTTATATAAAAATACAAGAAGTGATGGATTTGGAGAAGAGGTAAAAAGGCGTATTATGGCAGGGGCCTTTGTAGTTAGTTCAGATAACTATGAGACCTTTTACCTTAAAGCTATGAAGGTCCGTTCAAAGATTAGTGAGGCTTTCATTAAAGCTTTCAATTCCTATGATATAATTCTTGGACCTACGGTACCCCAAACAGCTCCTAAAATAGGAGAGAGTTCTTCCCAAGATGTTAAAGTGTGTCTTACTGAGATATATACTGTTTCAGTCAATCTGGCAGGACTGCCAGCCGTAAGTGTACCCTGTGGTATTAGTANGGATGGACTTCCCATAGGATTTCAANTGATTGGAAGGCCCTTTGGAGAAAGAGATATTATCCGGGCGGCCTATAGTTTTGAGCAGTCAATAAAGTAAGGGGAAGAGGCGCTACTTATCTATAGGAAATTGAGTAAATAGAGGTAAGGTACAGATGAAGAAGAGATGGAGGAATTTATAAAATGAAGATGTATGAGACAGTGATCGGATTGGAGGTCCATGTTGAGCTGGCTACCAAGTCAAAGATCTTTTGCTCCTGTTCCACAAGATTTGGAGGGGAGCCTAATACTCAGTGTTGTCCTGTTTGTATTGGAATGCCAGGAGCTCTACCAGTACTTAATAGGGCAGTGGTTGANTATGCCATTGCTNCCGGTCTTGCATTAAATTGCTCCATTACCGAAAAGTGTAAATTTGATAGAAAAAATTATTTTTATCCAGATCTACCNAAGGCCTACCAGATATCTCAATTATATCTTCCAATCTGTAGGGATGGATGGATAGAGATAGATACAGAGTCTGGCAGTAAGAAGATAGGTATCCATGAAATGCATATGGAAGAGGATGCAGGTAAACTAATTCATGATTCTGACAGGGATTGCACCTTGGTTGACTATAATCGTAGTGGCATACCTTTAGTTGAAATTGTCAGTGAGCCTGACCTAAGGAATGCAGATGAAGTTGTGGCATATCTAAAAAAATTAAAGACAATCCTGCAATATCTAGGGATCTCCGATTGTAAGATGCAAGAGGGATCTTTGCGGGTTGATGTTAACTTATCGGTAAGGGAAGTTGGTTCAAAGCAATTGGGAACCAGGACAGAGATGAAAAATTTAAATTCCTTTAAATCCATAGCTAAGGCAATTGAAAGCGAGAGTAAGAGACAGATACAACTATTAGAAAATGGTGAGCTGGTAGTTCAAGAGACAAGACGCTGGGATGATAATAAGGAAACCAGTTATGCCATGAGAAGTAAAGGAGAAGCCAGGGATTATAGATATTTTCCAGAGCCAGACCTTCCTCCTCTTATTATTCATTCTTCCTGGATTGATGAAATTAAGAAAAATCAGCCAGAGTTTCGAGAAGAGAAGATGGCACGGTATATAAAAGAGTATAAGCTTCCACCCTATGATGCTGGCATAATTACAGAGAGTAAAAAGCTGGCAGATCTTTTTGAAAAGACAGTAGCTATATGTGGGAAGCCCAAGGAAGTATCCAACTGGATAATGGTAGAAACTATGAGACTTCTGAATGATATGGGTATGGAACCGGAAGATATTAGCTTAAGACCTGAGCAGTTGTCAAGTTTAATATTGATGATTGATGAAGGGAAAATTAACAGAACCATCGCCAAAGAGCTATTTGAAATTATATTTACTAAGCCAATCGATCCGGAGGAATATGTTAAAGAACATGGATTAGGAATGGTAACTGATGAGGGTAGGCTTAAAAAGGTAATAAAGGAGATACTTGAGATAAATCCCCAATCGGTATCAGATTATAGAGATGGAAAAACTAAAGTCTTAGGCTATCTAGTTGGCCAGACTATGAAAGCTATGGGGGGGAAGGCTGATCCTTCTAAAGTGAATATAATAATTAAAGAGTATTTAGATAATAAATAAGCAAGCCCTTATACCTTTGCTTCCTATGTTCGGATGTCAAAGGTATAACGGCTAATTGTTGTATGAGGAAGATCATGACCCCATAAAGTTTTCTCTAAGTCGGCTTTATCATCAGTGTTTTTCACCCTGGCTTTAACATGAAATCCCTTNTCTAGTAATTTATCATGAAGGGTAGGAAGATTTTGCTCAAGAATCTGTCCAACTAGCCTATCTGCAGTGTAGAATGTAGTATTAATTAATTTATTGTTTAAACTGATATGGATATCTATGGCTCCCAGATAAGTCATATCCATATGAATAAGAGCACTGATAGATTCCCTCCTATTATTTAAACTACCCTTTCTCCTAAAAACATAAAGTTCNCTGTGGGCTATCTGTTTCTTTAACTGAACTGGAAGCTGTAGGTACATGAACATATCGTTTAGAGATTTCATAAAATTGACTTGATCTGTAATTTTCTTAATGGGGGTTTCAGCCTCTGTTATTTTCTCATTGGAAGTGTTTTGGGTTGTCAATTGGAATATCCTCTCTAATTCTTCCATATCTTTTTCGATTTTTTTAAAGAAATCATCTATAGGTAGTCCCTTTTCTATTTGCTTTGGAGTAATACTCCACCTATTTTCCAAGGCCTTTTCAACCAGTTTCCTATAAATTGGGGTATTTATGACTGAATGGGCTGTGGAAGTATCCCATCGGCTAATATTTTTATTAATAAAGCTAAAGACATCTCTGGTGGTAATTGGGCCTTCCCTAAATAAAGCCTTTAACTCATCCTTATCTACTATCTTGCCTATTAGGCTTTCTAATTCTTGCACTTCTCGGTCGTTTAAAATGTATTGGTTTACCTCCCCAGAATTAGCCATTACCGCAGATGATGGCTGGGGCTGGATTTCATTTGTAGCCCTAAGTAGAAAATTAAGTACTTCCTTATTAATGTCCATCGCCTTATTAGGGCCATTATCTCTTTCATCAACTATCCTATCCCTAATCGAGCTCTTGTAAGGCCTATCTACTAGAACCTTCTCACTGGTATCTGGCCTATTTACAGAAACAGTGGGCTGGCTGGATGGGTGCAGGAGATTAAGGATATTCTTGACTGTATTATTTAAATCTAGTAATAGGTTGTTTGAGCCTTCTTGCATAGCCTCAAACTGGGCAATGTTCTCTTTTGTTATGGGGATATTAAAGCGATACATTTGTATCAGAGTATCTGGGGCAGTACCCTTGTTTAAGTGGGCTTGCTTTATCAAGTACTGTAATACATGTTTACCTATGGACATTCTATTGTTAAGTAATTCCTGTACTATACTTTTATTTAAATCATTTAGGGAGAATCCTGCTTCCTTTAAGGCTTTTTCTATAGTCGTTTCTAATTCAGGTTTTATCATATTAGCTACGGCTTTTAGAGATATAATATCAGGGGAGACTTCATTTACTATAAAGACAGCCAATTGTCCAATGGAAAAAGTGAAATCTCCATCTAGTTTAGCAAGAATAGTTTCTTGGGAATGTTCCAAGAGAATTTTAGCCTCGTCATATCTAAGATCCGTCACAATACCCCTTATATACTGGCCTGGTTTTAGATTGTTATCATCGTTAACCCTTACAGGGGAGCTGGAATCTATTTTTCTGTTTTCCGAAGGGGCTAAGGGTGTTTTGCTTTGAGAGTTTACTTGGTTAATGTCCATACTTCACCTCATTTCTGGCATATCTTTTGTAAGATATTACAAGTGTTAGATAGTATATGAAGATAAGATTTACTATTATATCTACTATATCGTCTTATAAGGGCTTATTCATAATATATAAAAATACATATAAAATTCCTTGCATTTTTTTATAATTTGGATACAATATAAGTATGGAAGTTGTACGTACAACTTTAAGGAAAAAAATGAAAAAGGAGGATTTAGTATGCCTAAATACTCAATTGGCGTTGATTTTGGTACGCTCTCCGGGCGTGCGCTCTTAGTTAATGTTGAAACCGGAGAAGAACTGGCTACGGCCGTATATGAATATCCCCATGCTGTTATGGATGAAAACTTACCTAGTGGTAAGAAGTTAGCCCACGACTGGGCACTCCAGCATCCTCAGGATTATCTGGATGTGTTTGCTAATACCATTCCTGCAGTTTTAAAAGAAGCAGGGGTAAATTCAGAGGATGTAATAGGTGTAGGTATTGATTTTACTGCATGTACGGTTCTTCCTGTTAAAGAAGATGGAACACCACTATGCTTTTTGGAGCAGTATAAGGATGAACCCCATGCATATGTGAAACTGTGGAAGCATCATGCGGCACAGGATAAGGCTAATCAGTTAAATGACATTGCAGAGAAAACTAATCAAAAATGGCTGGCCCGTTATGGCGGAAAGATTTCATCAGAATGGCTATTCCCTAAGGTGTGGCAGATACTTGATGAGGCGCCTGAAATATATGATCAAGCAGCTTATATTGTTGAGGCAGCTGATTGGGTTGTCTGGCAATTAACAGGAAAACAGACAAGAAATTCCTGTACTGCTGGTTATAAAGCTATCTGGCATAAAAAAGAGGGATATCCAGACAAAGAGTTTTTCAAGGCTCTAGATCCAAGATTGGAAAATGTTGTTGAAGATAAATTAAATTGTCCAATTTCACCCTTAGGTTCAAAAGCTGGTGAAATTAGTGAAGAAGCTGCTAAGCTAACTGGTTTAAAAGTAGGAACTGCGGTTGCAGTTGCCAACGTTGATGCCCATGTAACTGTTCCCGCTGTTAAAATTGATGGACCTGGTAAAATGTTAGCAATTATGGGAACTTCAACTTGCCATATGTTACTAGGAGAAGAAGAACATAATGTACCTGGTATGTGTGGTGTGGTAGAGGATGGTATATATCCAGGTTTCTTTGGATATGAGGCTGGTCAGTCCTGTGTTGGAGACCATTTTGCATGGTTTGTTGATAATTGTGTTACCACCGAATACCATGAAGCAGCAAAAGCAGAAGGTCTTAACATACATGAATATCTAACTAAGAAAGCAGAGCAATTAAAACCTGGTGAAAGTGGATTGGTAGCTCTAGATTGGTGGAATGGTAACCGTTCTGTATTGGTGGATGTGGATTTAACAGGGGTTATGCTAGGTATGACCTTGCAGACAAAGCCAGAGGAAATCTACCGTGCCCTTATTGAAGCTACAGCATATGGTACAAGAAAGATAATAGAGACCTTCCGTAATAATGGGGTAGCTGTTAATGAGTTCTATGCATCCGGTGGTATATCACAAAAGAATCCTATGGCTATGCAGATCTATGCAGATATAATTAATCTACCAATTAAAATTGGTGGCTCATCTCAAGGACCTGCCCTGGGTAGTGCAATATTTGGAGCTGTGGCTGCTGGTAGTGACAAGGGTGGCTATGATGATGTATTTGAAGCGGCAAGGGTTATGGGTAAATTAAAAGATACAGTATATACTCCAATTCCTGAGAATGTTGAAGTATATAATAAGCTATATGAAGAATACTCTACACTTCATGATTATTTTGGTCGCGGTGCCAATGATGTTATGAAACGCTTAAAGGAAATAAAAAAGCTTCAGAGCCAGCAGTAATATCATTAGAACTGTAGATAGCCATATAAGCTATTAAATCGATAAATATAAATTGTATTAAAAAAAGCATCTAATATAAGAATAAGAAGAAATAGGAGGTAACATATGTCATTAAAAAGATATGAATTTTGGTTTATTACCGGTTCTCAACATCTTTATGGACCAGAAACCTTAAAACAAGTTGAAGAACATTCTAAGATAATAGCACAGGGATTAAATGATTCTAGCTCAATTCCTTGCTCAGTAGTATTTAAGCCAGTTGTAACAACCCCGGATCAGATAACAGAAATTGTGAAGGAAGCCAACTATAATGATAATTGCCTTGGAATCATCACATGGATGCATACATTTTCACCTTCCAAGATGTGGATTAACGGCTTAACTCTTTTACAAAAACCTTATTGTCATCTACATACTCAATTCAATCGTTGCATTCCTAACGAAGGAATTGATATGGATTTCATGAACTTAAATCAGGCTGCTCACGGTGATAGGGAGCATGGCTTTATTGCTGCCAGACTAAGAATGCCTAGAAAAGTTATCGTTGGATACTGGGAAGATGAAGATGTCCATACCAAATTAGGTAGCTGGATGAGATCGGCTGTAGGTGTTAAAGTAAGTAAGAACTTAAAGGTAATGCGTTTTGGTGACAACATGCGTCAGGTTGCTGTAACAGAGGGAGATAAAGTTGAAGCCCAGATTAAATTAGGTTGGCAAGTCAATACAACTGCTGTTGGTGATTTAGTAGAAGAAATTAATAAAGTTACAGAGGCTCAAGTTGATGCTCTGATGGAAGAATATAAGAAGAAATATGATATAGCAACAGATAATATCGCTTCTGTTCGCTATCAGGCTAAATTAGAGATAGCAATGAAGAAGATGCTTGATGAGGCTGGCTGCGGTGCCTATACCAATACCTTTGAAGATCTACATGGTATGGAACAGTTACCTGGCCTGGCAAGCCAGAGGCTGATGGAGGCTGGTTATGGTTATGGTGGAGAAGGTGACTGGAAGGTATCTGCATTAACTCATATTATGAAGCAGATGGGTGAAGGACTGGAAGGCGGAAGTGCCTTTATGGAGGATTACACCTATGATCTAACCAAAGGAAATGAATTATCCTTAGGTGCTCATATGTTGGAGGTTTGTCCTACCCTAGCTGCTGATAAGCCTAGAATTGAAGTTCATCCTCTTGGAATAGGTGGTAAGGCTGATCCTGCAAGATTGGTATTTGAAGGCCGTCCTGGTAAAGCTATTGTGGTATCTTTAGTTGATATGGGCGGTAGATTACGTATGATTGTTCAGGATGTTGAAGCTGTTAAACCTATATATGAGATGCCTAATCTTCCTGTAGCTAGAGTTATGTGGAAACCACTCCCAGACCTTAAGACTGGTGCGGAATGCTGGATTTTAGCTGGGGGAGCCCATCACACTGTATTTTCATATGCAATAACAGCAGAACAGATGCAGGATTTTGCTGAGATGATGGATATTGAATTTGTTCATATTACAAAAGACACAACTGTAGAAGGGTTAAAACAACTTCTATTCCTTCAAGATATTGCATGGAAATTAAAATAATTTAATTTATAAAAGCTGGTGCAAATATAGAATGTAAAATTTGGTTACAAACTTTTTGTACCAGCTTCTTTTCATAAATAAGAAATCCCTTGGTTTCTTATTATCAAAAATGGGATTGATTTCGTAAGTAAATCCCATGGTTATAAAATTTCATGTATACAAGAGGACGAGATATCAATGGCTAATAACGAGATTTCTAAGCACTTGGCTCTTAGCCAATGGATTAAAGATAATATAGATAATGGTACTTTTGCCATCGGTGACAAGATACCATCGGAGAATGATTTGGCCCAGCAGTTTGGCTATAGCAGGCAAACTGTAAGGCAAGCCATAGGAACGCTGGTTGCAGAAGGGATTCTAATAAGAAAACAGGGTAGCGGCACCTATGTCAGTTCACTGGCTGAGAGAAAGCCTACAGAAAAAACTATGCGTATAGGTGTTATCACTACTTACTTAGATGATTATATCTTCCCGGGAATAATTCACGGGATGGAGAGGGTTTTTATGAAGGAGGGATATACCTTATCTCTGGGTATAACTTATAACAAGCCTTCCAATGAGGAAAAATGTCTGCAACAGATGCTTCAAAGTGGAGTAGATGGCTTTATCATAGAAGCAACCAAATCGGCCTTACCAAATCCCAATGAATATTTATATAAAGAGATAAAAGAAAGGCAAATTCCGACGGTATTTATTAATGGATATTATAGCCATAGTAATTATTCCTACGTTGTAATGGATGATGTAAAAGCAGGTTCAAAATTAGCCAAGATATTAATAAATAAGGGCCATGATAAAATAGGTGGTTTCTTTAAATCTGATGATATCCAAGGACATAAAAGATATGAGGGTGTATTAAAGACTACTAAGAAAAATGGAATTACATTGAATGAAGATGCTATATTCTGGTATACCACTGAGGATTTTAAATATCTTTTTGGTGGTAATTCAGATGATATTATTTTAAATCGGTTACAAGGTATTACGGCAGTGGTCTGCTATAATGATCAAGTAGCCGAGGCTTTCATTAAATTGTTAAATAGAAAATCCTTATCTGTGCCTAAGGATATTTCAGTGGTTAGTTTTGACAATTCGTTTTTGGCGAAACATGTGGTCTATAATCTAACCTCTGTTGTATATCCTGCAAAAGCGATAGGAGAAAAAGCAGCAACACTGTTATTGAAAAACATAAAAAATCCTTATAAGATACAAAAAATAAAACTGGAACCAGTAGTAAAAATAAGAGATTCTGTAAAAGATATAAATATTCATGATAAGCAGATTAGTAATTAAACTTCTAATCTGCTTATATTCGATATAAACCTTAATAGATAGACAGGAGTGTACATTATGATAAATCCAGCTAAGTTAATAAAATTAAAAGGAGCTTGGGATAGATTCGCCATTAATCATCCAAAATTTATAATGTTTCTTAATGCAGTAAAAAAGGATGTTAGACAGGAAGGAACTATCATAGAAATAACAGTAACTACAGCATCAGGTCGCTCAGTAAGTTCTAATTTGAAAATAACGGATTCAGATGTGGAATTATTTCAAGAGATATCTGAATTATTAAATAAATAAAGAATAAATACAAATATTAATCCTAAGGTGTTGAGATATGTCTATCTAATGGACATTGACATAATTAAAAGTTATGCATGATATAAGAAGTATTAGTTTTACTTTTGACGTATAGTATAATATAATATATGTAAGTATGGAGAAGTCTGTTGTATGACATATTAATCAATTATTCGAAGGAGAATAACTAATGGAAAGAATGATAGGAACTGTATCCAGAGGAGTCCGTTGCCCAATTATCCGTCAAGGGGACGATATTGCAGAAATTGTAGTAGATAGTATTGTTAAAGCGGCCACATATGAGAATATTCCACTTAATGATAGAGATGTAGTAGGGATAACCGAAGCGGTTGTTGCCCGGGCACAAGGTAATTATGCCACTGTTGATCAGATTGCCGATGATATAAGAGCTAAATATGGTGATGAGACCATAGGAGTCATATTTCCCATACTTAGTAGAAACCGATTTTCAATCTGTTTGAAGGGAATTGCTAAAGGAGCTAAGAAAATAGTGCTTATGCTTAGCTATCCTTCAGATGAAGTGGGCAATCATCTGCTGGACTTGGATGAGTTAGATGAAAAGGGAATTAATCCATGGGTTGATGTTCTGAATGAGGAGAAATATCGTCAACTTTTTGGATATAAAAAACATAGATTTACAGGTATTGATTATATTGAGTATTATAAAGAAATAATTATCAATGCTGGTTGTGAAGTGGAAATAATATTTGCCAATGATTGTAGGACAATTCTTGATTATACAAAGAATGTTTTATATTGTGATATCCATAGCCGTAATCGTACAAAAAGGCTTCTTAAGAATGCGGGAGCTGAGATATTATATGGGTTATCCGATATATTAAAATGTAGCGTAAATGGTAGTGGCTACAACGAAGATTATGGACTATTAGGTAGTAATAAAGCTACTGAGGAAACTATTAAATTATTCCCCAGGGATTGTAAAGCTGTAGTAGATAAAATACAAAAGGGCCTATATGAAAGAACTGGGAAGAAGATTGAAGTTTTAATTTATGGGGATGGAGCATTTAAGGACCCCGTAGGTCGTATATGGGAATTGGCCGACCCTGTAGTTTCGCCAGCCTATACCGATGGCTTAGAGGGCCAACCCAATGAAGTAAAGTTGAAATATTTGGCAGATAATGATTTCTCTAACTTACAGGGAAAGGAATTGGAAAAAGCCATATCAGAATATATTCGAAATAAGGACAGNGATTTAGTTGGGGCAATGTCCTCTCAAGGTACAACACCAAGGAGATTAACGGACCTAATAGGATCTTTATGNGACCTAACCTCTGGCAGTGGTGATAAAGGAACACCTATTGTACTGGTACAAGGTTACTTTGATAATTATACCAATTAATTTATAATAAGTATATTTTAGACTTTTAAACAAATACTATATTCATACCAAAGATCTATAGTTAATCTATATAAGTCAATATTAATTTGAAAGGTATGATTATAGTGGATAGGATGGAAGATAATAAGGGTACCCCAACTAAAAGAACCGGTGGGAATAATGATGTACAATATGAAAATGATTATACCAATCGTAATCAGGAGGTCGGTCAGCCCAAAAGCACCGATGCTACACCGGAAATACCTCAGGAGATGCCTCCAAGAACATAAGATAAAACTGACAAAGATTTAGAAAATAGCTGTAAAAAATAAAGGGTTGTTGCTATGTGTATCCAAACACTATTGCGACAACCCTATTTAAATTCTAAAAAACTTCTTATGTATTTATTTTAGCCAAAAAGTATCAGTAGAATACCAGCGGCAACAGCAGAGCCTATTACACCGGCAACATTAGGTCCCATGGCATGCATTAGTAGGAAGTTAGCTGGATTGGCTTTTTGACCTTCCACTTGAGAGATACGGGCAGCCATAGGAACAGCGGATACCCCAGCTGAACCAATTAGAGGATTAATTTTGCCCCCTGACAGGATGCACATAAGTTTTCCTATAAGTAGCCCACCTATTGTACTGAAAGTAAAGGCTATAAGTCCAAGGGCTATAATTTTAATTGTTTCTAATTTTAAAAAGTCCTCTCCAACAGCCGTTGCACCAACAGTAACACCTAGGAAAATAGTAACAATATTCATAAGTGCGTTTTGAGCTGTATCAGATAGTCTATCCACAACTCCAGATTCCCTAAATAAGTTACCCAGCATCAGCATACCAATTAGTGGGGCAACAGAGGGTAAAAGAAGTACACAGAGAATAGTTATAAAGATTGGGAAACAGATTTTTTCCGCTTTTGAGACTTCCCTTACTTGTTTCATCTCAATCTCCCGTTCTTTTTTAGTTGTTAGTGCCCTCATTAATGGTGGTTGAATTATTGGTATTAATGCCATATAGGAATAGGCTGCTATGGCTATAGGCGCTAATAGGTTCGATGCTAGCATTGAGGTAAGGTATATTGCAGTAGGTCCATCAGCACCACCAATAATGGCAATTGAAGCAGCTTCTGCAGGGGCAAAGCCCAGTACGGAAGCGATAATAAAGGCAACACAAATTCCAAATTGTGCTCCGGCGCCAAGAAGGAGGCTGCTAGGTCGTGCAATCAAAGGACCAAAATCCGTCATGGTACCAATGCCTAGAAAAATCAGTGAGGGATATATACCCTTTTTAACTCCCTGATATAAATAATATAATAGTCCACCATTTTCCGTATCGGTTGCTTCCGCCATCAGTCCTGTAAGTGGTAGATTGGCTAATAACATACCAAAGGCTATTGGTAGTAGTAAGAGTGGTTCATATTTTTTAACAATGGCTAAGTATATTAGTACAAGGGATGCAATAATCATTACAACAGATTTCCATGTAAGTGATACAAAGCCTGAACTTTCCCATAATCTAACTAAAGCATCTATAAACACGTAAGTCTTCCTCCCCTTATTGAATTATCATCATTACATCATTTGTAGCCACGGAGCTTCCTTTAGAAACCAAAATCTGTGCTACTGTTCCGTCACAAGGTGAAAAAATCTCATTCTCCATCTTCATAGCTTCTAGAATGAAAAGTATCTGACCTTTCTTAACTTTACTGCCTGTATCTACTTTAATGTCAACAATGGTTCCAGGCATAGGGGCTTTAACTGGTTCTCCACTTACGGTATTGGTGGCAACCTGTGGTGCTGCCTGTTGTACTGGAGCTACAGGTTGAGTATTCACTGGAGCTGCTGTAGCTACCGCTTGTGTATTAATTATTTCTGTAGTATTTATTAAGTTGGCTTGGCCCCTTTCCACTTCCACTTCATATTCTTTATTATTAATTCTTACTGTATAAATCATGATATACCTCCATGTTATGATTTTGTTTTATTCATTAATAAGACGAATAGATTTAAAGCAAAGTTCAGATAAAGGAATACCTGATTCGTGACTAACAATAGCCATAATCATAGCTGCAGTTGATTCATCTACATTAATTAATTTCAAGGTACCAGATGAAAAATCCTCTTGATTATCCACAGTGACACCAGGTGATTCTTCCTGAACGGTATGGCTTTCATCCTTAGAGTTATTACCATTAAATAGAGTAATAGCATAGGAAAATAGCTTTACTATTAATAGCAGAAGGACTAATACAACAAATACAACAATAAGGACGAACATAGCAACTGAAAAACTTTCGATAAAATTCATTTAAGATCACACCTACTTTCTGGTAATCGTATAAGATACAGTCTTGGTTTCTTTAGCTTCTCTATTCTTAAAGAATTTTTCGGCAATCTGAGGGAAGGCGATATATGAAAGAACATCCTCATCGCTTCTTGCCATGGAGCCTAACTCTTTTTTGGTTTTTTCAAACAAAGGCTCCAGAGTATCTGCATAACGAACAGTTAGAGGTTTTTCATCACCTAAAACACTTTTTTGAAGTTCAGGATTAACTTCACCTGGAGTTCTGCCATATTCACCTTTAAAATATGCTTTTATTTCTTTAGACACATTTTTGTATCTTTCACCAGCAAGAACGTTGGATACGGCCTGTACGCCAACCATTTGACTCATAGGTGTAACTAAGGGTGGATATCCTAGATCTTTTCTTACATTAGGTGTCTCCACCAAAACTTCATCTAGTTTATCTAAGGCGTTCTGTGCTTTTAATTGAGCAATTAAATTGGAGAGCATGCCACCAGGTACTTGATAAACCAGGGCATCTGTTTCAGTACCCATAACAAAGGGATCTAATTGTCCTGAGGATACATATTGGGATTTTATAGGTTTAAAGAAGTCATTGATTTCCTTTAACACCTTCTCGTTAAGGGAGGTTTCATATCTCATTTCCTTTAATGCATAATTCATTGATTCTGTTGCTGGTTGAGATGTTCCACCACTGAAGGATGAGATTGCAGTGTCGATACCATCACAGCCTGCTTCTACAGCTTTCATATAAGTGATAGGGCCAAGACCTGTGGTTGAATGGGTGTGTAAAATAATTGGAACCTTAACACTGGCTTTTAGGGCCTTGATCAGATCATAAGCAACCTGAGGGCTTAGAATTCCTGCCATATCTTTTATACATATGGAATCAACGCCCATTTTCTCAAGTTGTTTACCTAATT
>JGI24707J26582_10000914_pt1 | contig 23546 bp, 22 predicted proteins | sample BioPla1DNA1_FD_26582 | JGI IMG/M metagenome (IMG submission 26582)
TCCTGTGGGATATACAGCTTCGATTAGGGAGAGAACGGGAAGTGAAAATATCATTTTTAGTCCAGAGTTTCTCCGTGAAGCTAAGGCTTTGTATGATAATGGCTACCCTCAAGAATTAGTTGGTTAAAAACGAGGTATGGTGACCGGGAAATACATAAAAATGGGCTTGAAAAAGTGTTTTTGTGTAGAAGCGTTTGTATAGTGATTTCTTCATTATAAAGCGAAAGTCTGATGGATTAGGCGGAGGTTCTTCTATATATAAAGCTAAAGTCGAGAGCCTGGTTATGGGAGAAAATCGTGAAATTATTCATTTTGGATAGATGGACGCAGACAATGATGAGGTCATTATAAAGCGAAAGGCGAGCTACATTGCTGGTGTTCGGAATGATATCCACACAGTAAAAAGCCTGATTTTATCGGGATTTTTAGGGAATGTTCGCTACATGATGGCGGGTTATTCCAAATGATTTTAGTTGCATAGAGAGCGTCAGTTTTCGGTTGCTATGTACAAAGGGTGCTTATCCAAATGGGATTATTGAAGTTAATAGAAGTCAATATAGCATTTAATGTTTGATGGGGCTGCCCTAAATGGAATAGTTGGTGATTATGGAGTGTAAATGAACATTTCAGGCACTAATTCGGACTGTTTTTTTGATTACAGACAGGAATTCAGATTAATAAGAAAAAGAAGTTGTGGGAGTATCACTATAAGACGAATATCTGGATATATCATATATCCCACGGCATTTGATCTACAAACAAAGTGATCTGCCAGTTAGAAAAAGAGGATTACGTAATGGATAAGGAGTGCGCAAGTCGTGAAGGATAAATTAAATATTGCAATGCTCGGTCATAAGCGCATTCCATCGCGGGAAGGCGGAATTGAGATCGTGGTGGAGAAACTCTCCACACGAATGGTTAAACTTGGGCATCAGGTTACATGTTTTAATCGAAAAGGTCATCATGTCAGTGGTTCAGAGTTTGATGGTAGTCAATTATCGGAATATGAAGGCGTAAAGCTGAAGCAGGTGTGGACACTTGATAAAAAAGGGCTTGCGGCTATGACTTCATCCTTAAGTGCTGCAATTAAATCTGCTTTTGGTAAATATGATGTTGTCCATTTTCATGCAGAAGGCCCGTGTGCCATGCTGTGGATTCCAAAACTTTTTGGGAAACGATGTATTGCTACGATACATGGTATCGACTGGCAGCGTGCTAAGTGGGGCGGCTTTGCCAGTAAATACATAAAGTTCGGAGAGAAAGTTGCAGCTAAATATGCGGATGAAATCATCGTTCTTTCGGAAGGCGTACAAAAGTATTTTATGGACACCTATGGCAGAAAGACAGTTTTTATTCCGAATGGTGTAAATGGACCGATTATTCGTGAGCCGCAGTTAATTAAAGAAAAGTTTAGACTTAATAAAGATAGCTATATTCTCTTTCTTGGTCGAATGGTGCCGGAGAAAGGAATTTCATATTTAATAGAGGCTTTTAAACAGATTGATACAGATAAGAAACTGGTGATTGCAGGCGGAAGTTCAGATACAGATGAGTTCTTACGCGAGTTAAAGAAACTTGCAAAGAACGATAAAAGGATTCTTTTCACTGGATTTGTCCAAGGACAATTGCTTGAGGAGCTGTACAGCAATGCTTATGTGTATGCTTTACCATCTGATCTGGAAGGGATGCCACTAAGCCTTCTGGAAGCCATGAGTTATGGGAATTGCTGTATGGTAAGTAACATAGCTGAATGTGCTGAAGTGGTCGAGGATAAAGGTGTTGTATTTCAGAAAAGCAATGTAGAGCAGTTAAAAGAAAAACTACTGGATTTATGTGATCATCCAGAGAAAGTAAAGTTTTATAAAGATGCTGCATCCGACTTTATCTGTCAGAAATATAACTGGGATGATGTTGTAAATAGAACGGTAGCTTTATATCAAGATCGATAAAACGGGTGCATCTGATTATGGATTATTTCATCTTTTTTATCAAGATTAAGTAAAAGAGGTCAGTTATGAGGGTATTGATGATCAACAAGTTTCTCTATCCAAATGGTGGTAGTGAAACATATATATTTAAATTAGGAGATTATTTAAAAAGTCAAGGGCATAAAGTCCAGTACTTCGGCATGGAGCATGAAGGACGTTGTGTGGGAAATGCTGTCAATGCATACACATCCGATATGGATTTCCACGGCGGAGCTAAGCTTGCTAAGATTACCTATCCTCTTAAGACCATTTATTCCTCTGAAGCAAGAAAAAAGATCAGATTGGTTTTGGATAACTTCCAACCGGATGTATGTCATATCAATAATGTTGAGTAACAACACTATATATTGTATACAGAAAAGTTCATACATACCATATATGGTATTAAATTGAAAAAATGAGCAAAACAGTAATGAAATTACTATTTTTCTACGAAATTGATAATCAAGAATGTTGAGTATCAAGGTCTGTCCGAGGTTTAGTGGTTGGTAAAACACATGGAATTTGGGTGTTACAGGTCAAGGTGGTCTGGTATCAGGCGATTTTGTCCGAGAAAATGAGTACTACATATCAAGGGTGACGAGTACCAGAAACGATGTACTTCTGGTATTTTAAGGCAGTTGATTACCAGATGAACTGTCCGAATGGCACATCAAAGGTGACGAGTATCAGTTGATATGTACGGTCTGGCAGGTCAACTAGGTTGAGTATCAGGTTAAGTGCTGGTGAAAATATGATTTCAGGCTGGATGAGTAACACATAAAAAGATAGCTTTTGAAAATTTGAAAAGATTAGTTTTTAATTGCACACCAATTATTGAAAAGATGATATGGAAGATTGAAATAGCACCGAATATAAGTGACCTGAATCCAGGTCAGTTTACCATAAAAAACAATTAACTGATTTGAAACAAGGATGGAATAAAGATGAGGATATTAATGATCAACAAGTTTCTCTACCCCAATGGCGGCAGCGAAACCTACATATTTAAATTAGGAGATTATTTGAAAAGCCAGGGACATGAAGTCCAGTATTTCGGAATGGAACATGAAGGCCGCTGTGTGGGAAACGCCGTTAATGCATACACATCCGACATGGATTTTCACGGTGGTTCCAAGCTGGCAAAACTTACCTACCCTCTGAAGACCATCTATTCCTCAGAGGCGCGGAAGAAGCTGCGCCTTGTGTTGGATGATTTTAAACCACATATCCTACATATCAATAACTTCAATTACCAGCTGACGCCCAGCATCATTCTGGAAATTCAGAAATGGCGCAAAGAGGGGAATAAATGCCGGATTATATTTACGGCACATGATTATCAGCTGGTGTGCCCTAATCATATGTGTAACAATCCAAACACGGGCGAGAACTGTGAGAAATGTTTGGGTGGGCATTTTTTAAACTGCACAAAGGGAAAATGCATTCACGGCAGCACAGCAAAGTCAGCCATAGGAACCATGGAAGCTACTTTTTGGAAATGGAATGGCGCTTATAAATACATCGATACCATGATCTGCTGTTCTGAGTTCCTGAAAACCAAGATGGACAGCAATCCGCTATTTGCCCGGAAGACTGTGGCGATGCATAACTTCGTGGATCGGGTGGAATGGAAAGAGGTTGAGAAGAAAGATTATGTTCTCTACTTTGGCCGTTTCTCAAAAGAAAAGGGAATTGACACGCTGCTGAAGGTTTGCAGGGAACTTCCTGATGTGCAGTTTGTTTTTGCCGGTACAGGTCCATTGGAGAATGAGATTAATGGTATTCCGAACATTAAAAATGTAGGTTTTCAGACAGGGGAAGCATTGGAGACACTGATCAGAGAAGCCAGATTTAGTATCTATCCGTCGGAATGGTACGAGAATTGCCCATTCTCCGTTATGGAGAGCCAGATGTATGGTACCCCTGTGTTGGGCGCAGATATCGGCGGTATCCCGGAATTGATAGAGGTTGGCAAGACGGGTGAGCTGTTTGAGAGCGGCAACGCCACAGAACTGAAGAAAAAGATTCAGAAGCTGTGGTCTGACAGAGAACTGACCGATACCTACAGCCGGAATTGTAAGAATATCAGTTTTGACGATATTGAAGCCTATACAGAGAAACTGATGCAGATATACAAAGGGAAGAAAAAATCAGCAGGCAGCAAGAAAGCAATGGGAGTTGCTGCAGAGGGAGAAAAAACTATGGCTAAGAAAAATAGCGGCGAGAAAAAATTGAACGGAACGGTTATTGTGACCTATCGGTGTAATGCACGTTGTTCAATGTGCAACAGATACAAGGCTCCGTCCAAGCCGGAGGAAGAGATTTCTATTGAGACAATCCGAAAATTGCCGAAGATGTATTTTACCAACATCACCGGCGGCGAGCCGTTTATCCGAACGGATCTGAAGGATATTGTGCGAGAGCTATACAAGAAATCGGACCGTATTGTAATCTCCACCAACGGTTTCTTCACAGACCGTATCGTGGATCTGTGTAAGGAGTTTCCACAGATTGGTATTCGAATTTCCATTGAAGGCCTGGAACAGACCAATAATGAGATTCGTGGTCTGCAGGATGGGTATCAGCGGGGATATAAGACATTGAAAACACTGCGGAAGATGGGCATGAAAGACGTCGGATTTGGAATGACCGTCCAAGATAAGAACGCTTCTGATCTGGTGCCATTATATAAGATTTCCGATAAGATGGGAATGGAGTTTGCCACGGCGAGCCTGCATAACAGCTTTTATTTTGTGGAAGCCAAGAACATTATCCATGACCGTCCTATGGTTGCTAAGAACTTTGAAAATCTAGTCAATGAACTGCTGCGGAGCAATAGCCCGAAGAAGTGGTTCCGGGCGTATTTTAACCATGGTCTGATCAACTATATCTATGGACAAAAGCGTCTGTTACCTTGTGATATGAGTTTTGACACATTCTTTATTGATCCTTATGGAGATGTGATGCCATGTAATGGAACCAAGGATAAAGAAGTTATGGGCAATCTGAATACACAGACTTGGGACGAGCTGTGGAATGGCCCGGAGGCTGAGAAGGTACGGAAGAAGGTACGTTGCTGTGACCGTGACTGCTGGATGATTGGTAGTGTGAGTCCTGCGATGCATAAGTATATCTGGAAACCAGCGGCTTGGGTAGTGGTACATAAATTTAAGGCATTGTTCAGCAAGCATCCGTATTCTATGTATGAGCTGAAGATTTGTCGTGATTACCGGGATGGAAAAGTGACAAAAGAACAGTTGGATAAGTGTAGTACCTGTGACTTTAATGCTGTGGTAAATGACGGATTGAGTGAGGCGAGTAAAGAGCAACTTAAGGGCAGGACCGGTGAAGAGATTGTGGATGCGGATATTGCAGCGCAGATGAGGAAATAAGGCTATTAGGAGAGGTGCAGTAATGGTATATTTCTTATTTGATAATCCTGCGGACAAAAAGAATATGGAGTTTTTAAAAGAATACGATACTGCATCTTTTAAATTGTTGTTTCCTAAGGAGCAGTGTTTATCCATAAAGAGCATGATAAAAGTATGTAATGAATGCATCGGTAAATCTTCAAATGGTGACACAGTGATTTGCTGGTACGATTTTATGGGGATTCTGTGCTGGTGGCTCTGCAAATTCACATTTAGAAAAAGGAACATCGTAGCTCTAAATATTCTATTAAAGAATAAGAAGTCGTTGAAAAACAAAATAGCTAGAATGCTCTATAGGCCGGCATTAAAGTCAAAAAAAATGGTGGCAACTGTAACGTCAAAAGAATATGGAGAGTCTATTAACAGGCTTCTTGGAATAAAAAAACAATACGTACTCCTACATGATATATATCATGGCGGCTATGATATAGGATATACAGGGCAAGTTCAGAAGAACAGTGTTTTCTGTGGAGGCAGGAATGGGCGGGCCTGGGATTTCCTTTTTCAAATCGCTAGGCAGATGCCGGATATTCAATTTAACATTGTAGCGCCAAAAGCTATATTCGAGGAATATGAGAATAACTTTAGCAATAATGTTAATTTGAAAACAGAAATACCTGAGCCGGAATTTATAAAGCTTATGTGCAAATCTTCTCTTGTATTGATGCCTCTTGATACAGAAGCACCAGCTGGATTGATTGCTATATTTCAAGCTGCAGCCAACAAGAAATTGATTATTGCATCTAATACGGTTACAACAAGAGAATATTTTGGAGAACAGAGAGGCGTTCTTTGTGAGAATGATCTTGGAGAATGGGAAAAGCAGATCCGTTATTGGCTTGAGCATCCGGATGATGGAAAGATCAGGACTGAAAAATTACGAGCTTTTCTCGAAGAGGAATGTTCAGAGAAAAAATATTCAGAAATATTGATGAAACTTGTAGAGAGGTAAAAAAAGCATGAAAGGTATTATTCTCGCTGGAGGCTCCGGCACACGTTTATATCCGCTTACAAAGGTAACATCAAAGCAGTTACTTCCGATTTATGATAAGCCGATGATTTATTACCCTATGTCGGTGCTGATGAACGCCGGCATAAGGGATATTCTTATTATTTCCACGCCGCAGGATACTCCCCGTTTCGAAGCTTTACTTGGAGACGGGCATCAGTTCGGCGTGAATCTTACGTATGCGGTACAACCAAGCCCGGACGGTCTTGCACAGGCATTTATTATCGGGGAGGAATTTATCGGCAATGAAACAGTGGCTATGATACTTGGCGACAATATTTTTGCCGGTCATGGCCTTAAAAAGAGACTGAAAGCTGCAGTGGAAAATGCAGAGACCGGAAAGGGTGCCACAGTGTTTGGTTACTATGTGGATGATCCTGAGCGGTTTGGTATCGTGGAGTTCGATGAGAACGGAAAAGTAGTATCGATAGAAGAAAAACCTGCGAAACCAAAGAGCAATTACTGTGTGACGGGTCTTTATTTTTACGACAATTGTGTCGTCGAGTATGCGAAAAACCTGAAGCCATCCGCCCGCGGCGAATTGGAGATTACAGATTTGAATCGCATTTATCTGGAAGACGGAAGCCTGAATGTGGAGCTTCTGGGTCAGGGCTTTACCTGGCTTGATACAGGCACGCACGAAAGCCTTGTGGATGCGACTAACTATGTAAAAACTACAGAGCAGCATCAGCACAGGAAGATTGCCTGCCTGGAGGAGATCGCCTATCTTAACGGCTGGATAAGCCGTGAGGAGGTTCTAGCTGTCTATGAGGTGCTGAAGAAGAACCAGTACGGCCAGTATCTAAAGGATGTACTGGATGGCAAGTATCTCGATGTTTTGCACTAATGATCCCCCAAAATGGGAATGATGAAGATCTGAGGAGAAAGAGTAGTTATGAAAAAATATTTGATTACCGGCTGCGCCGGATTTATCGGTTCGAATTTTGTGTACTATATGCTGAAAAAGTATCAGGATATTCTGCTGGTTAATTTAGATAAGCTGACTTATGCAGGAAATCTTGAAAACTTGAAAGGTGTTGAAGGAGATCCCCGCCATGTGTTTGTCCAGGGAGATGTCTGTGATAAAGAGCTGGTCAGCAGTCTGTTCGAGAAATACGATTTCGATTATGTGATCAACTTTGCTGCTGAGTCTCATGTGGATCGCTCCATCGCTAATCCGGAAATTTTTGTCCAGACAAATGTTATGGGTACAGTAAATCTGCTGCAGAGAGCAAAGGAAGCATGGTACGACGCAGAGACTAAGACCTGGAAAAAGGACAAGAAGTATCTGCAGGTCAGCACAGATGAAGTGTATGGTGCTCTGGGCGCTGAGGGATATTTCATGGAGACTACCCCGATAAATCCTCATAGCCCCTACTCAAGCTCCAAGGCATCTGCAGATCATTTCGTGAAGGCTTTTTACGACACATATGGAATGCCTATCAATATTACAAGATGCAGCAATAACTACGGCCCTTATCAGTTCCCAGAAAAGTTGATTCCGTTGATGATCAACAATGTGAAGCATCACAAGCAGCTTCCCGTCTACGGCGACGGTATGCAGATCCGCGACTGGCTGTATGTGGAGGATCATTGTAAGGCGATTGATATGGTCTGCAACGACGGCAAGATTGGCGAGGTTTACAATGTCGGAGGCCATAATGAGCGCCCGAACATCTTTATTGTAAAAACGATAATCGAACAGCTTCATGATAGGTTACAGGACGAGGGAATATCAGAGGAGCTCATCAAGCACGTCGAGGATCGTCTGGGTCATGACAGGAGATATGGCATTGATCCGACAAAAATTAAAAACGATCTCGGCTGGTATCCTGAAACTCCATTTGAGAAAGGCATTGTCCTGACCATCGACTGGTATCTGGAGCATGAGGACTGGATGAATAATGTGACCAGCGGCAGCTATCAGAAGTACTACGAGGAAATGTACAAGGCAAAAGCAGAGGTGTAAGGTATGAGATTTTTTGTGACAGGCGTTAATGGTCAGCTTGGTCATGACGTGATGAATGAATTGGAGAAAAGAGGACATGAGGGAGTCGGATCGGACCTAGCGGATCATTACGCCGGTGTAGAAGATGGCTCTGCTGTCACTGTCATGCCATACGTGAGCCTTGATATTACGGATAAAGCGGCGGTAGCAAAAGTTATCGCGGAACAGCGGCCGGACGCGGTTATTCACTGTGCGGCATGGACGGCTGTGGATATGGCAGAGGATGACGATAAGGTTGAGCTTGTCAGGGCAGTCAACGCCGGAGGAACGCAGAACATTGCGGATGCCTGCAAAGCAGTTGACTGCAAAAAGCTCTATCTGTCCACGGACTATGTGTTTGATGGCCAGGGTACGGAGCCATGGCGGCCGGACTGCAAGGACTATAAGCCGCTGAATGTTTACGGCCAGACCAAACTGGAAGGTGAGCTGGCGGTGGCGAACACACTGGATAAGTACTTCATCGTCCGCATCGCTTGGGTGTTCGGTCTGAACGGGAAGAATTTCATTAAGACGATGATCAACGTGGGTAAGACACATGATGAGGTTCGTGTGGTTAATGATCAGATTGGCACGCCGACCTATACATATGACCTTGCACGCCTGCTTGTTGATATGTGTGAAACGGAGAAGTACGGCTACTACCACGCCACAAACGAGGGCGGCTATATCAGCTGGTACGATTTCTGCGTAGAGTTTTACAGACAGTATGGTCTGAAAACGAGAGTTATTCCGGTTACCACAGCCGAATATGGACTTAGCAAGGCTGCAAGACCGTTTAACAGCCGACTTGACAAGAGCAAGCTGGTCGAAGCAGGATTTACGCCCTTGCCTACATGGCAGGATGCGGTAAGCAGATACTTGAAGGAAGCACAGCTATAGAGGTGAGATAGATGGGACAGATTACAGTTGAAAAGAATGTCGGTGGAATAGAAGGGCTTTGTGTTATTACTCCTGCGGTGCATGGAGACAGCCGTGGATATTTTATGGAAACCTACAGCCAGAAAGATATGGAAGAGGCTGGGATTAATATTGTTTTTGTTCAGGACAATCAGTCTATGAGTACAAAGGGAGTGCTTCGCGGCCTTCACTTTCAGAAACAATTTCCTCAAACCAAGCTCGTCAGAGTAATTAAGGGTGCTGTATATGATGTGGCTGTTGATCTGCGTTCCGGTAGCAATACCTACGGCAAATGGTACGGTATTGAACTGACCGAGGAGAACAAAAAGCAGTTCTTAATTCCCAGAGGCTTCGCACACGGATTTTTGGTGCTGAGTGATACGGCAGAGTTCTGCTATAAATGTGACGACTTCTACCACCCCAACGATGAGGGCGGTATGGCCTGGAATGACCCGGAGATTGGTATAGTGTGGCCGGGAGTGACTGGAGAATATAAGGGGACAGCAAGTGCTGAAGGTTATTATATAGATGGTGTGGGACTTAATCTAAGTGATAAAGATCAGAAGTGGCTGGGGATTAAAGATACGTTTAAGTTTTGAGGATGTAGAGAATGCAACGAGAAAGAGAAATATGGGTAATAATGTAAAAGTAATAGCCTGTATGTTAGTTGTGGTGGGGCATTTCTTCCAGAGCATGACTAAGGCAGGGATTGTTCCTGAAACCGATTCGTACCAGTGGTTTAACCAGACAATCTATTATTTTCATGTTCCACTGTTCTTCATCTGTTCCGGTTATTTGTATCAAAAGTTGAGCGTAGTAAATGATGTACACAGTTGGGGCAAAAATATATTTAAGAAAGCGTTAAATCTTGGGGTTCCGTATTTCACATTCTCCTTTGCTACATGGTTGCTAAAGACAGTGTTTGCAAGTTCAACGAACGATGAGATTGGTGGACTTTTTGATACGCTGTTTTTACACCCTACGTCACCCTACTGGTATCTGTACGCATTATTGCTATTATTCTTAATCACGCCAACTTTTAGAAGTAATAGCGTGGCTATTGTCGGATTATTGGTCGCTCTGGTTCTGAAGCTCTTCGGAATTGTCGGGGGGGTATGGCGTACAAGCCATATCATATATTCTTGGAAACGAAATCTGGTTTGTTATCGGGATGTGTCTGAGTGTGTGGGGATTTAAGAAAATTGTAACGAAAATAAGATCGGTGATTCCGATAGGTATCGGAATTATCTTTATAGCCCTAAGTATTACAGTATATGTACTGGACACCAGCGGCGGTTTTATCAATTTTCTGTTAGGGTTGCTGGCATGCTGTTCCATTGTTACATTGATGGCGACAATTTATGAGAATAGAAGGCAGTCAGTAGCGTTTGGCATTTTAGCTAAATACACAATGCAGATATTCTTGATGCACACACTGTTTGCCGCTCCGTTAAGAACCGTATTGATGAAAGTTGGAATTCAAAATGCTGTTATTCATGTGATTTTAGGATTAGCCATCAGCTTTATTGGGCCAATCGGAGCGGCATGGATTATGAAGAAAATGAAATGGCCGGAGTTCTTTCTTTATCCGACCAAGTTTATCGGAAAGGTAAGTTGATATGGAAATAAAGAAAGTGGTTAAAGCTTTCCTCGGCAGGATAAGATGTCTGAAAAATGGCATTGTCTACGCGGGGGGGGGATATATAGGAAGGAATGTGAACATTGTTGGAGGAAGCAAGATAAGGCTTGGTAAAGATGTTTGCATCAGACCAGATGTGGATTTGTGGGCCTGTGGACAGTTCATCGATATCGGGGCAGGAACAGAGATAGGACAAAGAAGTCGGATATCCATTGCACACACATTGACCATTGGTGAAAAGGTACTACTGTCTCCGAATGTATATATAACGGATTGTGACCATGCCTATGAAGACATAAAGATTCCGGTTATAGATCAGGGAATTATCAAGAAGGATTATTCTGTATCAATCGGAGATCATTCCTATATAGGGATTAATTCAGTGATTGTTGGAAACGTAAGAATTGGAAAGCATTGTGTGATAGGCGCAAATTCAGTGGTGACGAAGGATATACCGGATTATAGCGTGGCGGTAGGAAGTCCTGCGAAGGTGATAAAACAGCACAATTTTGAAACTCATCGTTGGGAGAGATTAGAAATCTAAATGACAAAGTAAATTGTTAAAAAAGAGGTTAAAAAATGCATTCAGTTACTGTGGTTATGTCGTCTTACAATGGAGAAAAATACATAAAGGATCAGATTGAAAGCATAATTTCTCAGAGTGGTTGTGAAGTCAATCTTATTGTTAGAGACGATGGTTCAACAGATGGCACATTAGATATTTTACAGCAATATAAAAGAGAAGGGAAGTTAGAGTTTTTTCAAGGAAGAAATTTAAAACCTGCTAAGAGCTTTTTGGAAGGTCTTAAACATACGAAAGACACAGATTATTATGCTTTCTCAGATCAAGATGATATTTGGAAAAAAAACAAATTAAGCGTTGCAATTTCTCAACTAGAAATGCTAAATGCCGCTACACCGAATTTATACTGTTCGAACTTAACTGCAGTTGATAATGATTATAATGTGCTAACCCCCAAATTGCTTCCGGATAAAATTGTATCCGACTATAAAGAAATATTAATTAGATCACCTCATATTTTTGGATGCACATGTGTATTTAATAAAGTTTTAAGAGACTATATTGTGGAGCGAGAGTTGCCGCAAAATCTAATTATGCATGATTTATGGGTCGCGTTGTTAGCAGCAAGTATGGGTACAATAATATATGACAGCTCTTCATATATGATGTATAGACAACATGGAGATAATCACACAGGGGCTATCATGTCATTTAAAGAAAAGATGCGGACGCGTTGGAGAGATATTATTGGTGCATCTCCTTTTTCAATGTCGCTTCAGGCTGAAGAATTGATAGCTTATATTGGTGATAAAAAGTTGAAGGAGCTTGGATTATTAGATTACTCAGAGATGGTATCGAATTATAAATATTCAATCAAAAATAAAATAAAATACATCAAAAACATTGAACATAAATCTATGAGTAATAAACAGTTTCTGTTTCATGTTTTGCTGATCGTCATGGGTAGATTATAAATTCGTTGTATGAGGTATTATAAGTGAAATTAAGATTGTCATTATTATTATTTTTTGCGTTTTACATAATACTGCCAGAATATTTTGCAATAGAATTATCTGGTTCTTTACCACTACTTACAGCAAGTAGAATACTATTGGTGTTTATGATTATATGTTGCCTTTATAAAGGAAAACTAAATATATATATACCTCGTTCGTTAATGATATATGTATTGGTATTGTTAATAGTATTTACTTATCATTTGTCAACCAATTCAAGCGAAGCTATTAAATCGATTTTTTCTTTAATTGTTGAGCAGCTGGGAGTATATATATTATTAAATAATTTAATAGAATGTAAAGCGCAATGGTACAAGGGCATGAAAATAATGGTAGATGTTTCGTGCGTTATGAGTGTATTTGCAATTTTTGAGTCATTAATAGGAATAAATATTTTCCATTACTTAACTACAACCTCAAGGGAAATGTTGCAGGTTTCATATGAGCGATTAGGTACACTTCGAGCTGAAGGACCTTTTGGACATCCTGTGTACTTTGCATTCTATTTAGTATCAATGTTGCCTTTTATATTTTATTTTTATGAGAATACAGGAAAAAAAAGCTATTTGATTTCGATTATTTTGAATATTATAGCAGTGATTTTGACAGGAACAAGAGGAGGACTTGTAGCGCTTATTATTTTGTTGGCGTGTATGTTTCTATTTAAGAATAAGAAGATTAAAGCCAAGTATTTGAAGGTACTTATATCATTAATTCCTGTTGCGGGAGTTGCTTATATCATTTTTCCAGATATTTTCTTCTATGCGGGAGATTTGATTAATTCTACGCTCTACGCTTTGGGGTGGTCGTCATCTGAGGTTGCCACTTTTGGTTCGAATTCATTAGGACTCTCATCAAGGACTATGCAGCTTTCAGGACTTTTATGGGCTAAGATAAATAATGCCTTACTTATGGGATTTGGGCCTGCTGCACACATGTATGGAAAAATCTCATACATAAATTATATTAGTGGGAATTGGAATGCTGTTAGAACAATAGATGTGGGTTATATTGGCTATGTGCTGTTATATGGAATAATCGGTTCCATAGGTTATGCTATATTATATGTCACAACATTAATAAGAGTAGTGAAGAAATCAGATGAAAAAGATGAAAATAATATATACAATCCATATAAATATTTTTTAATTGCTTATTTCGTATTACTGCTTTCGTCAGTGGGTCAAGAAGATTTATTCTTTGTACTTTTATCTATGTTGCTAGTGTATGAAAATATGAATAAAAAAGAACAAAATGAGTTAAAAGGTATGGAGATTCTATGAAACAAAATATTATAGTTGGTTTATTTGGTGCGGCATTGGAATCTGTCAATTACGGTTGCTCAGCGTTGGCATACGCACAGCTTAAGGTATTACAGGATATATCTGACGAACTTGATATTCATATGCAATATTGGATTTTCTCGGATGACTCTATTGAATTAATTGAACAAGTAAAGAACTATTTAAAAATAGATGATCTTAAGTCTAAATATATAGTGCGAATAAAGACTGGATTGCAGGGCTATAAACGATTAAAACAAGACATAATGTCTTGTGATATCATTATTGATCTGACTTATGGTGATAGCTTTTCGGATATATATGGGAAAAAGAGTTTCTTCCTTTATTCATTGCCTAAAATAATTGCCATCAAGAAATCTAAACCATTAATAATGGGGCCTCAAACTATAGGTCCATTTTATAATAAAGCAGTACGTATGGTGGCACAGTATATAGTGCGAAGATGTAATGCATTAGTTGTGCGAGATGAAAAATCTTTGGAGTGTGCCAGATCGCTAACAAACCGTAGAGATATTCTTGTTACAAGTGATTTGGCTATGAATTTACCATACAATAAAGAAAAATATGATGTTAAAGAAAAAGGCAAATTAAATGTTGGTTTAAATATATCTTTGCTGCTTTGGAACAGCAATACTACTGGCGGAAATATTAAACTCAATTGCGATTATCAGAAATTAATCTATTCATTGCTACATAATCTGGAAGAATTAGGCGCTGCCACGCATTTAATAGCACATGTTTACGATGATGGATATTCAGAACATGATTTGGCTAATGATATAGCAAAAGAATTTGAGAATGTAATTGTAGCTCCACACTTTAAAAGTCCAATTGATGCGAAGGATTATATTTCTAACATGGATGTTTTTATTGGTGCAAGAATGCATGCGACAATTGCTGCATTTTCTTCTGGTGTTCCGGTAATACCAACCTCATACAGTCGGAAGTTTGAAGGCCTTTACGAGGTCTTGGGTTATAAGCATTGTGTAAATTGTGTTTCTTTAACGACTTCTGAAGCATTGTTAGAAATAATGGATATACTCAACAAGTTGGACGAACTAGAAGCAGATAGAAAAATTGCTTTGGAAAAGGCTCTGAATATGAATAGGACATATAGTGAATCTTTGACCAACATTATTCAAAGTTTAAGCAGTGAGGTGAATTAAGAATGGAAATGGATTATAAGTATGCTAATGAAAAAAATGCATTGATGCTTGTGGCTCTTCTAAAAGCCCACGGAATTAAACGAGTAATTGCATCTCCCGGCACAACAGATATCTGTCTTATCGTAAGCATGATGCACGATGGGAGCTTTGAAATGTATTCATGTATAGATGAGCGTAGTGCCGCATATATGGCTTGTGGTATTGCTGCGGAAACAGGGGAGCCAGTTGTTATCATGTGTACAGAGGCAACTGCTTCACGTGATTATTTGCCGGGTCTGACAGAAGCATATCATCGAAAATTGCCAGTTCTTGCGATTACAGGTATGCACGCCTATACTAGCATTGGGCATTTAGAACCACAAGTAATTGATCGATCCGTTTCTCCTGTTGATAGCTTCCGATTGAAAGTGAATCTTCCGATTTTAAAGGATATGGATGATGAGTGGGACAGCATGATAAAGATCAACCGGGCGATATTGGAATTAAAGAGGCACGGCGGTGGGCCTGTTCATATTAATCTGCCATGGCCAAGTGTTTCCTATAATTTTTCAGTACGTGACTTGCCGGATGTTAGAGTTATTAGGCGTTATTACGTTTCGGACAACTTACCTCAAATACCTGACGGTAAAGTTGTAATATTTATTGGTTCGCATATTAAATGGGATCAAGATACCGTGGATTTGATTGACAGTTTTTGCGCAGAAAATGATTCCGTTGTTTTCTGTGATCATTCCAGCAAGTTTTATGGGAAATATGCTCTTCATGCTAATATCTTTGCGGCACAACCCTTTGATTGGGATGTATTTGATAATATTGGATTAGTAATCCATCTGGGTGAGGAAGCCGCTGATCAGCACACGATGAACAGGCTGAAAAAAGCAGGAGCAACCTGGAGAGTAAGTCCTGATGGTGAAATACGAGATACCTTTAAAAATCTGAGCACAGTTTTTGAAATGAATGAAAAGGAATTTTTTGGGCGTTATGTTGTCGGGAAAAAGGATAAAAAAGATTCCTTCTTACAAGAGTGCTTGAAATGTAAATATGCTGTAAGGGCGATCCTGCCTGAGCTGCCGTTTTCCAATTTTTATGTTGCATCGAAGATTGCAGAGCATTTACCGGAAAAATCAACTGTCCACATTGGTGCCAGTAACAGCATTCGAGTATGGTCGATGTTTGATTTTCCGGAAGGAACTTTTGCAGACAGTAATATGGGATGTAGAGGAATTGATGGAGCTGTATCTACATCAATAGGAATCTCACTCGCACATCCGGATAAAATTGTATATTGCATTTTAGGAGATTTAACCTTCTTCTATGATATGAGCGCATTAGGAAATCGGCATGTTGGAGACAATTACAGGATTCTTATCATTAACAATGGTGGAGGAAATATCTTCAAACAGAGGGGCGCATTAGGCTATAGGATTGGTGATGACAATTCAGATTTATACATTTCAGCTGGTGGTCATTTTGGAGATCAATCCACTGTTGTAGTAAAACAATATGCAGAAGCTTTAGGCTATCGTTATTTATCGGCAAGCAGCATAGAAGAATTTGATAGAGTATATCAAGAATTCCTTAATCCTGAAATCGTGGATAAGATGGTTTTTGAGGTTTTTATTACAGATGAAAATGAAAGAATAGCATTTGATCGCATGTATCACATAGTGATGGATCAAAAGTCCGGATTGAAGGAATATGCCAAAAAGATAGTCGGGAAAAAAGGGACAACAGTAATTAAGGAGTTGTTTAAAAGGTGATATTATCTTATTGGAGGAAATAATATAGCATATGAATGATGTATCAAAAGTTAAGGCTTCAAATAGTAGTGTTGCATTAAAAGCTGGAATATGGTATGTCGTTTCATCGGTTCTTGTCCGGATGGTATCAGTGATAACGACTCCCATATTTACCAGAATGCTTTCAACGGACGAATATGGTGTAGTTTCTACCTTTTCAACGTGGTATTCATTATTTCTTGTTATTTATTCGCTGAATTTGGCGGCTAGTATTGGAAGAGCAAAGTTAGACTACCCAGATAAATTAGATGATTATATAGGATCAATGCAATTATTATCATTGATAGTGTCATTGACTATATCTGCAGTCATCGTAATTTTTATCAATCCATTTTCATCCCTTTTTGATTTATCCGTACCAGCCACGGTGCTTTTGCTTGTTTATTTGATAGCGACACCTTCCATTAATTTTTATCAATGCGGCTACAGATATAAATATCTATACAAACAAAATATAGCACTGGCATGGTACACTACAATAAGTACAGTGGCCTTATCATTGATTTTAATTATTTGCGTAAAATATGATAAAGCCCTGTTGCGTATGGTAGGTTTAGTGTTTCCTACTGTTTTGATGTCTCTTGTTTTTTGGATAAAATCAATAAAAAAAAGAAATATAAGGGTTAATCTTGAATACTGGAAATATGGTTTGAATATTGCTCTCCCCATGATTTTGCATACAATCTCTATGAATATACTGTCTGGTTCTGACCGAATAGTGATTTCTAAGACATGGGGGAGTACACCAGTAGCTTATTATAGCCTTGTTCAGAATTATGCCATACTTATCATGGTTATTACAGAGGCAATCAATCAAGCATGGCAACCGTGGTTTCATGACAATTTCTTCATTGGAAAGAACGATGAGATAAAAAGTAATGTGAAAAAACTGGTTGTCTTTATTTGTTATATGGGACTAGCCTGTATTGCAATAGGTCCTGAAGCTATTTTGATTTTAGGAGGGAAACAATATGCGGATGCAGTAAGTTGTATTCCTCCGTTAGTCATGGGAGTTGTATGCCAGTGTATTTACACACACTATATTAACATTGAACTTCACATGAAGAAAACAAAATATGCAGCAGAAGGTACCATGCTAGCAGCTGTGTTAAATATTGTATTGAATTTGATATTTGTTCCATTGTTGGGGTATTCTGCGGCAGCATATACTACATTTGCAAGTTATCTTGTCTTGTTGGCCTTGCATTGCATGATAACCAGGAAACGATTAAAAGTAAAAGTCTATGATGATGTATTCATGTTTGCTGCAATGTTTATAGCGGGCATAGTGGCATTTATAGTGGCAATGACATACGATACAGTGTTAATCAGATGGTGTATCATAATAACTGGATTTATCAGCTTTCTATTTGTGTTTAGAAGTTACATTTTTAACTTTTTCAAGAATGTTAGGAAGAAAAGAACAGGAAATTAAAGAGGGGATCTATGATGTCATTTAAGGATTTATTAAAAAGGATGATTCCAAGTAAATATAAAGATTGGTTGAAAAAACAAATAGGATCATCAGATGTTATATATCATCTGGAGGTATCAGAAAGGAAAAGGCTAGAGGGGAAAACTGCACTTGTTACCGGAGGATCTGGTGCGATTGGAAGTGCTATATGCTTTCGGCTGGCTATGGAAGGTGCATTTGTAGGTGTTGGCGCTAGATCAAAGGAAAAAGCAAGTGTAGTTGTTAATCAGATTGTTAAAAATGGAGGTTCAGCAATCCCGGTTATTATGGATGTTACAGATGCTACAGGCATTAAAGAAGCCTTTTGTGCTTTTAATGAAAAGCTTCCGGGGGGGGTATAGACTTCCTTATAAACAATGCGGGTGGAAGTGCGCGAGGAAGTGCAAAACCATTTGCTGAGCAAGAATTTGATATTATAGAAAAAGTTATAGATACTAATCTTCGTGGAACAATTTTAACCACACATATTGGACTGAATTATCTGAAAAGAAGTGCTTCATCTCGCATCATAAATATGTCATCTGTTGTTGGCTTGCAGGGACATGCCGGAGTGACGGACTATGCTGCTTCAAAGGCTGGTATTATTGGTTTTACAAAATCTTTGGCTATAGAATTGGCTGAATATGGAGTCACGGTAAACGCCATTTCACCGGGAGCAGTCAGTCAGATTGTATTTGATCGTGGCCGTACCGTTAATCCCAGTAATGTTAATTGCATGCGTCATAGTGGAAAAACAGATGATGTTGCAGGAGTTGTTGCCTGGCTTCTTTCTGACGATGCCAAGTATGTTACAGGACAAAATATCGTAGTAGACGGTGGCAGAAGTCTTGGATTATGGGGGGATGGAAGAAGTAGTTAATCTTCAAATGTACCCAATAATTGTTTTATGGAGATTTTGAAAGGAATTAAAAGTATGAAAAAAATCTCCATTCTTTTGTTGGGTGGCACAGGTGCAATCGGTACACCGCTGCAGCACTATTTGTTAAAATTAGGTTACTCTGTCTCTGTTACATCCAGAAAGATACATCAGTCAGAAGAAGTAGATTATCTTGTTGGAAATGCACACGAGATTAATTTCCTTAATAAAGTTTTAGAAAATGAATCATATGATGCAGTAGTTGATTTTATGTCGTATGATACTACAGAATTTCCTACTATAATAAAAACTATATTACCAAGAACTAGGCATTATATTTACATAAGTTCATCACGCGTTTATGCCCCATCAGATGGTATGCTTACAGAGGACAGCCCTAGATTATTAGATGTTTGCAATGATAGAAAGTATTTGTCTACGGACGAATATGCTTTGAGAAAAGCACGACAAGAAAATATGCTGTATGAATCTGGAAGACAGAATTACACAATTATCAGACCTAGCATTACATATAATTCTAATCGCCTACAATATTGTGTAGGTGAAAAAGAAGAATGGTTATATCGCGCTATAAATAGACGGAAAGTTATTGTTCCAAAAGATCTTGACTGTATTTATACTACAATGTCTTTTGGAGATGACGTTGCCCGAGCGATCGCCTTGTTAGTATTAAATAATGCGGCTTATGGTGAAGCGGTACATATTGCCGGTGCTAATGCTGTTACATGGGCTGATGTTATGGACATTTACTCAAGAAGCGTAAAGAAGTATACCGGATATGAAATCGAAAAATATTATATAAAGGACTCTTTGAAATTAAGTCTCACATTGAATCGCTATTATCAAATCAAATATGCCAGGGCAGTAAGCAGGAGGTTTGATAATAGTAAGCTGTGGACATTAATCGGTAAACAGAATTTTGTTGATATTGAAGAGGGATTATCCATTTGTGTCAAAAAATTCTTGGAAGAGGGAATGAGATTTCTTCCAATATCATGGCGTACAGAGGCTTACTTTGATAAGTTATCAGGTGACAAAACTACATTAAAAGCATTCCCATCGAATAAAGGAAAAGTGGGCTATCTTATCGGAAGATATTCACCGTATTTTAAGATAAAATGTGAAAAAGAACGAAGAAATATGTAAATAAATGTGTGGAAAGTTGACCACATTGAAATCTGACCGTGCGCCCTACTAAAGGCTTGAAGTTATGCAGGTGGAAACTCATCAACGCTAACGGTTGCAAAAATTAATTAGAAAAGGCAGGTGAAACCAAATTGCTTGATATAATATCGAAAATCCTAACAAGCATCCTAACATCCCTTTATCAGCCATTTTGGTTTTCCCTGCTCTCCGCTGTACTTTTACTTTTCCTCTATCTGTACGCAGCCGAGCATGGCTGGAGAGCTATCTTCCGTACCTGGCTTAATTCCTTTAAAACATCATCGGTTTTCCGCAAACTATTCTTCTTATCATTTTACACGATGATGATTTTGTTTCGCACACTGCTAAACAGGAATATGTGGGCGAATCCGGCATCAAATGTTCTCGGCAGTTGGGGACTTTATAATAAAGATGGAGAGCTTACAACCGAAGCCATTGAAAATGTAATGCTGATGCTTCCGTTTATCACGCTTCTCCTATGGACGTTTCAAGAGAAACTGCTGAAACAGGTAAGCGTAGGCAGCACGGTGTGGACAGGTATAAAGTTTTCATTCCTGTTTTCAATATCGATAGAATTCCTCCAGCTGTTCCTCAGATTGGGTACTTTTCAGCTATCAGATATCGTCTATAACACGCTGGGAGGACTGCTTGGCGGTTTGATTTATTTTATAGCCTATAAAATTAAGCACAGGAAGAAAAACTGACTGTGACAGCAAACAAATCACACAACGGTATAGCATGTGTGTAGAAAAGGACAAAGAGATGAACAATACGAAAGCTACAACCCTACTTATCATGGCCGCAGGCATCGGCAGCCGCTTTGGAGGCGGCATCAAGCAATTGGAGCCAGTAGGACTCCACGATGAAATCATCATGGATTACTCGATCCACGATGCGATAGCTGCCGGATTCAACAAAATCATTTTCGTTATCCGTAAGGATATCGAAGCAGACTTCCGGGAGCGGATCGGTAATAGGATTGAGTCTGTGTGCAAGAATATAGGTGTGGAAGTAGCCTACGCATTTCAGGATCTTTCTTCTATACCAATCGGTCACACTGTTCCCTCCGGCCGTACCAAGCCCTGGGGAACCGGACAAGCTGTACTGGCAGCGAAGGAGCTGATTGATACTCCTTTCGCGGTGATCAACGCAGATGATTATTATGGAAAAGAAGCGTTCCGCAAGCTGCATGACTGGCTGATCCTGGATCACAAAGATTCCGCGATTGCCATGGCCGGATTTATCCTGAAGAATACTCTTTCAGACAATGGCGGTGTCACCAGAGGTGTGTGCAAGGTTGCGGAAGGTCATACCCATATCACGGATGTGGTGGAGACCAGCAATATTGTTAAAACCGTAGAGGACGGTATGATTGGAGCAGAAGCCAATGGAGTAAAACTGGATCCGGGTTCCTATGTATCCATGAATTTCTGGGGTTTCCCTGCGAAGGAGGGACATGATCCGGCGTTCCTGACTGTCTTGGAGGACAGATTTAAAGATTTCTTTGAAAAGGATGTTCCAGCAAATCCACAGAAAGCAGAGTACCTGCTGCCGACACTGATCGGTGGGTTACTGAGAGATGGAAAGTGTACCGTGAAGGTGTTGGAGACTAAGGACAATTGGTTCGGTGTTACATACAAGGAAGATAAAGCTGCTGTGGTGGAGAGCTTTAAGAAGCTGATTGCGTACGGAGTGTACCAGGAGGAACTGTACTCTGATTTGTAAGGTGCAGTGTGCAGTTAGGCTGATAAATAGGCGGAATTGAAATGGTGGATAAATTTCGCCTAATTTTACCGCCAATAAAATAGATTGACATGGAAAATATAGGAGTAAAGTAGATAGACATGCAAAATAGTAATTCCAACAAATCACTAAAACGAGGCCGACCACCCAAGAAAGACTATGATCCGGAAGCCCTGATGCAGGAACTGATCGACACAGCGGCAGAGATTTATCAGGAGAAGAGAGAAATCAAAGCCACAGCCCTGGAGCTGTCCCTTCCGCCGGGTAAAGTCAAGAAACTCTTGATCACCGGAAACGTTCTGTCCTATCCGGAGACAAAGCAGATCCAGGCCCTCATGCAGCAGGGAAAAACCATGGTGGAGATCCAGTATATGATGGGCCTCAGCTACTCTGCCCTGCACACATATCTTCCCTACACAAAAGTGATCTATAAGATGTCCGAGATCAGCCAGAATGCAGAACGGGTCAAAACTTATAAGGCAAGAAAATCAGCTGTGAATACATTAATGGCAGCACCTACGCAAGGACATCTCTGGGCCTGCATTGTTGCTTTTCAGAATTACCCGTTCCATACCGTTTCCGGTCTGCCGTTTTCTTATACGATGAAAGCTGGCCGCAATGGAGAATACACAAAGGAACTTTTCATCAATCGTCGGGAGAACAGTAAATCCCTGGCTTGGAGTTCGATAAAGATTGCTTTCAATAAAGCATTGGAGCAGCAAGGCGCTATATTTACCCGGCCCAAAGAATTAGCCGATGTCAGGGGTGTGAGCTACACTTTTAGCCTGTTATGGCGTTTTAGGATGATCTCAGTACCGGAGGAAGTGGAGAAAAAGTTGAAAGGAAACCGGAAGTAAGCAAAGTCATCTATCCGGAAAAATCATACAATCTCAAAAAGATTACCTGTGGCTATGTGCCGGGCAGTGTGATAAGATGTTTCCTGAATACAATTTAAGGAGGTATCAGCCGTTGGCGTTTTTTATATTTCTTGCTTTGTAAGTAGGTAATCATCCGTACCTTGACAAAATAAGAAAATCCCCCAGCACCTATTGCGGGAGGATCGTTTCTTACTTTTTGAGTTTGCAGTAGCAATCGGACGGCAGGCTGTCCGACCATGGAAGCAGTTCCTGAAGAGTTGCCTTTTCCGGAAATGGCCCCAGGACTTTCATCTTCTCCATCACATGAGTAAGATAATGGTATGGCTTCAGCCCGTTTAACATGGCCGTTTCTGTAATGCTGTATACGGTTGCACTGGCCTGTGCTCCCCGGATGCTCTTTGCAAACAGCCAGTTTTTTCTTTTATGTTCTACAGCGCATAAAAGAAATTATGCTGTGAGCGGAATTATGTTCTGTAGTGCCACATAATCCTTCGTATTCACTACACCGCACTGTTTTTACAGAACATAATTAATGTCTCTACCCAGTGATAACTGATTTTAATAATGAGTAAAAGGAGCAGGTATGGAAATTAAATTTATACCGAGTAAAAACTTGAAAGAAAAAATCCAAGATGAAAGTCAATTGGG
>JGI24707J26582_10000915_pt1 | contig 23543 bp, 19 predicted proteins | sample BioPla1DNA1_FD_26582 | JGI IMG/M metagenome (IMG submission 26582)
GAAAGGGTTAAAAGTGGGGATTTGCAATTTATAAATGAACACTTTATAAAATCTGAAGACTTATTTAATAATTTGAATAGACAGATTAAATATATCACCTTATTCAATTATGAAGATGTAGTAAAAATAGGAGAAGAGTCTAATAATCTTTATAATTCTTCAAGATTTGTATTTATAGTAATATCTATTATTTTTATGGTATTAGCGATTTTTTTAGGACTTATTATATCCTTTAATATATCAATTCCTATTAATAAACTTGAGAGGAATGTAAAGTCTGTAGCAGAAGGAGACTTGACTATAAATGATATTAAAATTAAAAATAAAGATGAAATTGGAAGCTTAGCTTTGTCTTTTAATCAGATGGTAACAGGGTTAAGGGATTTGGTTCAGACAGTAAATATAAGTGCAGAGCAAGTTAATGATTCAGCAGAAGGTTTAGCAGATAGTGCAGAACAGACATCAAGAGTTACCGAAGAAATAAGTTTTAATATTACAGATGTAATGAAAGGTGTCGAAGAGCAAAATAAAGAAATGGAAAATATATATTTGACCTTTGATGAAATGAATAATGGATTAAGTCATATGACTTCTAATATAGAAAATTCATCTCATACGGCAATGCAAGCATCTCAGGGTGCAAAAAATGGAAGAAAGATTATTGAAGATGCTGTGGAACAAATGAATGATATAGCAAAACAGGTACATGGAATAGTAGAAACAATGGAAAATCTTAAGAAAAAATCAGAAAATATTGAAGGAATTATAGTAACTATTTCAGAAATAGCAGATCAGACCAATCTTCTTGCTATTAATGCAGCCATTGAAGCTGCAAGAGCNGGTGAATCAGGTANAGGTTTTGCAGTTGTAGCTGAAGAAGTAAAAAAATTAGCAGAACAGTCAGCGGGTGCAACAAAGAAAATAGAAAATATAATCAATACCGTTAAAAGTGATATACATAGTGCTGAGGTTGCTACTAAAAGTGGAACTAATGCAGTTAAAGATGGAATAATTAAAATCAATGAAGCTGGAAATTCATTTAAAGAAATTGTATACAGTATAGAAGAAGTAGCAGGACAATCTCAAGAAATTGCTGCTACCTCAGAAGAGATATCAGCCGGCAGTGATAGCATAAAAGATTCAATAGGTAGAACTACTGAAATAGCTAAAAGAGCAACCACTAACATGNAAAATGTGGCAGCTTCCATTGAAGAGCAATCAGCTTCTATGCAGCAATTAGCAGCGTTAGCTGAATCGCTAAATGGAATGTCAACAAAACTTAATGATTTAATAAAAGAATTTAGATTTTGATTNAAAAAAATAATATAATAAATAGTACGTATTATAGTTTTCCTAAATCGGAAATGAGAAGAGGAAAGGACAATATTTCAATGTAAGGTTTGGGTTTATGGGGAATATGCTATAATAAATGCAATAAGTAGAAAATAAGTTAAAAAATGAATAAGTGAAGTGATCTACAAAGTATTTAGGGGAACGAAGGGGGTATCGCATGAAAAAGAAAAATGCAGTTATTCATGTAATTATTGATGGAATTTCCGGTATTTTTTTACCGATAATCCATCTCTTAAGTGCTGCAGGTATATTGAAAGGAATATTAGCGATTTTAATAGTGACACAGATTTTAAAAGATAGCAGTGAAACTTATTTGGTATTAAATGCTATGGCGGATAGCTTGTTTTATTTTCTTCCAATAATATTAGCATTTACATCAGCACGAAAATTTGGATCAAATCCGTTTACTGCAATGGTAATTGGAGGTATTTTGTTATATCCTACTTTAACGACGTTGTTTGAAACGGGAACTTCAATTTCTTTTGCAGGGATTCCAATGAAGGCAGTTATTTATCATTCCAGTGTGATTCCTATTATTCTTGCAGTTGGATTACTGAAATATGTGGAGCAGTTTTTTTATAATATTTTTCCTGATATGATAAAAGATTTTTTAACTCCTTTGATCTGTATTGTATTAGTTGGATTGGTGACATTATTTGTTTTTGGACCGATGGGTACATTGATTGGTGATGTACTTGCTACAGGTTATGAATTTATGTATTCTATTAGTCCTATTATTGCAGGGACAATTCTAGGACTAGTAGTCATAATAATTATTTCTATAACCGAACATTTATATAAAAAAAACAAAAAAAGTTCGAAAATCTATTGACATAGAAATTTCCCTTTGCTACAATAAACATGTCGAAAAAACTTGTAAGACATTATATCAAATTAATTAAAAGGGGGAAGTGCTGTGGCACAAACAGGTTCATTTAGCAGCAAAGTAGAACAATTTTTTGATTGCAAAAAATATAATACGAATTTTAAAACAGAAGCATTAGCAGGGATTACTACCTTTATGACAATGGCTTATATTTTAGCCGTTAATCCAATTACACTAGCAGATGCAGGAATGGATGCGGGTGGTGTATTTACGGCAACAGCGATTTCTGCTATTATTGCAACAGTAATTATGGCTTTATATGCAAAATATCCTTTTGCTTTAGCGCCTGGTATGGGATTAAATGCTTTTTTTGCTTATACGGTAGTGCTTAAAATGGGTTATAGTTGGCAATTTGCTCTTACTTGTGTATTAGCAGAAGGAATTATCTTTATTATTTTAACGTTTTTAAATGTTCGGGAAGCGATCTTTAATGCTATTCCACAATGTATTAAATATTCCGTAAGTGCTGGGATCGGACTTTTTATTACTTTTATTGGAATGCAAGGAGCAGGCATTATTGTAAAGAATGATGCTACATTGCTTAGTTTAGGAGATATGACAACAGCACCAGCAGTACTAGCCTTAGTGGGTGTTATTATTACGGTTGTATTATTGAAGAAAAATGTAAAAGGGGCTCTTTTAGTTGGAATTTTAAGTACTTATGTATTAGGAATTGTAGCAGAGCTTATTGGATGGTATGTACCTAATCCAGAAATGGGAGTGTATTCTTTATTACCCAGTGCTCCTCTAGTTTCACTTCCTCCTTCATTAAAAGAAGTTACTTTTAAATTTGCACCTTTTTCAGAGGTTTTTACAAATATTGATACGATTTTAAGTTTTATTATTGTTACTTTCACTTTCTTATTTGTGGATTTATTTGATACTTTAGGTACATTAATGGGAGTAGCAAGTAAGGCGAATTATTTAGATAAAGAAGGAAAATTACCACGAATTAAACAAGCTCTTTTTGCTGATGCAGTTGGTACTACTGTAGGAGCTATGTTAGGAACTTCTACTGTTACTACTTTTGTAGAAAGTAGTGCGGGAGTGGCAGATGGTGGACGTACTGGTTTAACTTCTATCGTTACTGCTATTTGCTTTGCAATTGCTTTGATTTTTTCACCTATTTTCTTAGCAATTCCTGCTTTTGCTACCGCTCCAGCATTGATTGTAGTTGGTATCTTTATGTTAGATGGTATTACAAAAGTTGATTTTAGTGATTTAACAGAACTTTTACCAGCTTTTTTAACCATGGTTATGATGCCTTTAGCTTATAGTATTTCAGAAGGATTGGTATTTGGTTCTATTTCTTATGTTTTAGTTAAAGTATTTACTGGAAAAAGAAAAGAAGTACATTGGATGATGTATATTTTAGCGATTGTTTTTGCGTTTAAATTAGTAGCACCTACTTTATTTAATTTATAAAATAACAGCTTTCATATGACTGACGGATAGCAGAATAAACTGCAGGGAGTATGAAAGAATACGAAAGTCGACCGTCTGGGCTCCTTTTTATTTAAAGAGGAGTCCAGATTTTTTTGTTAAAAGCGTTGATGAATTTTCATGTAAATATTGATTGAAATGTAAGTACGATAGATAGATGTTAATGTCAGTATTTTTGCATTATAAGGTGTATAAGTATTGAATAATAATAAAGAATAGAATAAAGGAGGAAAAAGGATGAGAGCATTAATTAGTGTGTCTGATAAAACTGGTGTTGTAGAGTTTGCCAAAGAATTAGAAACATTAGGTATAGAAATTATTTCTACTGGTGGAACAGCAAAAGCATTACAAGAGGCAGGAATTTCTGTGATTGAAATTTCACATGTAACAGGTTTTAAAGAATGTTTAGATGGACGTGTAAAAACTTTACATCCAGCTATTCATGCAGGAATTTTAAATATACGAGAAAATTTAGAACATCAAAAACAATTAGAAGAACTAGGCTATGAATCNATTGANCTTGTAGTAGTGAATTTGTATCCTTTTCAAGCAACTATTACAAAACCAGATGTAACTTTAAAAGAAGCAATTGAAAATATTGATATTGGTGGACCTACTATGTTACGAGCAGCGGCAAAAAATCATCAAGATGTAGGCGTAATTGTAGATCCTAAAGATTATACGCTTGTAATAGATCAGCTTAAAGAACAAGGGCATTTATCCAAAGAAATGAAATTTTATTTAGCTACCAAGGTTTTTGAACATACAGCATATTATGATAGTTTAATTGCGAATTATTTTAGAGAACAACAATCGAATGTTCCTTTTCCTGAAAAGTTAACGCTATCTTTTGAAAAAGTACAAGATATGCGTTATGGGGAAAATCCACATCAAAAAGCAGCATTTTATAAAGAAGCATTAAAGACGAAAGGAACATTGGCAGAAGCAAAACAACTTCATGGAAAAGAGTTATCTTATAATAATATCAATGATGCCAATGGAGCGTTAGAATTATTAAAAGAGTTTGATGAACCTACAGTAGTAGCTGTAAAACATGCGAATCCTTGTGGAGTAGGCAGCGGTAAAAATATTTTTGAAGCATATAAAAAAGCGTATGAATCTGATCCAACTTCTATTTTTGGTGGGATTGTAGTAACTAATCAAGAAATAGATAAAGAAACCGCTGAAGAAATGCATAAAATATTTTTAGAAATTATTATTGCTCCTTCCTATACGCAAGAAGCGCTTGAGATTTTGCAACAAAAAAAGAATTTACGTATTTTACAATTAGAATCTATCCGATTTTCTTATCCTCATATTTATGATATGAAAAAAGTAGGAGGAGGATTAGTGATTCAAGATAAAGATTTGGCATTATTTCAAGAGGAATGTAAGGTAATAACGAATCGCAAACCGACAGAGGAAGAAATGAAAGATTTAATTTTTGCATGGAAAGTAGTAAAACATGTAAAATCAAATGGAATTGCGATTGCAAAGAACCAACAAGTTGTTGGAACCGGCGGAGGACAAACAAATCGAATATGGGCAGTAGAACAAGCCATAGAACATGGAACCGAATTTTTTGGTAAAACTCATCTTCAGGGTAGTGTTCTTGCTTCGGATGCCTTTTTCCCATTTAAAGATTGTGTAGAAGCAGCAGCAAAAGCAGGTATTACAGCGATTATTCAACCGGGCGGATCCATTCGAGATGAAGAATCGATTCAAGCTTGTAATGAACATAATATTGCTATGATTTTTACTGGAATGCGACATTTTAAACATTAAAAATAGAATATTAAAAAATAGTATAATAATATAGATATTTTAAATCTGAAGAGGGATTTCCTTTTCAGATTTTTTTTTATATGTTACAATGAAGCAGGTATATATGTATTTTATGATATTTGTTTATATAGAGAAAGGAAGATGAATGTGAAATTTGTTCTAGATACTCATTGTCATACAGTTTCTAGTGGACATGCTTATAGTACTGCGAAAGAGTTGATTGAACAAGCAAAGGCAATAGGTTTAGAATTGATAGCGATTACAGATCATGCACCTATGATGCCAGGTTCTACCCATCCGTTTTATTTTAGTAATTTGAGTGTTATACCCTCTGAAATATCAGGTGTAGAAGTTCTAAAAGGGGTAGAAGTCAATATCTTAAATACGCAGGGAGAAATTGATTTAGAAGAAAGCTTATTAGAAAGATTAGATATAGTCATTGCTAGTTTTCATCCTCCTTGTTATGAAATGGGAAGTAAAGAAAAAAATACGTATGCCCTGATAGAAACAATGAAAAATCCATATGTAAATATCATAGGACATCCGGATGATTCTAGATTCCCACTAGATTATGAAGCTATTGTCAAGGCAGCAAAAAAATACGGGGTTTTGCTAGAAGTGAATAATAGTTCTTTACGTCCTGGTCATTTTCGATCTGAAGGATCTAGGGAAAATATCACTCAGTATTTATCTTACTGTAAAAAGTATGAAGTGCCTATTACCGTTGGTAGTGATGCACATTTTTATTTGGATGTAGGAAATTTACAAAGAGCTCATCATTTATTGATGGAAGTGGGAATGCCAGAGGAATTAATTGTGAATACATCCGTTGATTTATTAAAGAAATTTTTGAAGAGAAAATGAATCATGACGTATACTTTACTTTAATACTTTAACATGATACTATAAAATTAATGAGTAAAGGTAGTCTATAAAAATTAGATAAATTGTGGAAGTTAAGGAGGAAAAGTGGATGAAAAGCAAAATAAAAGGGCCTCTTGTGGATGATTTGTTTAAAGCTATTTTATCATTAAAGACGCTAGAAGAATGTTATGCTTTTTTTGAAGATATTTGTACGATTAATGAAGTTCAATCTTTAGCTCAGCGATTGGAAGTAGCAAAAATGTTGGAAGCCAAAAAAACGTATACGGAAATTAGTGAAGAAACAGGTGCTTCTACTGCTACCATTAGTCGTGTGAATCGAGCTCTTCAATATGGAGCGGATGGATATAAGATTGTTTTAGAAAGATTAAAACAACAATGATTGAAGTTTTATAAGGAGAATGAAATATATGTTATTAGAGCAGCTAAACAATATGCAAAAAAAAGCAGTATTGCAGACAGAAGGACCTGTATTGATATTAGCAGGGGCTGGTTCGGGTAAAACAAGAGTATTAACACATCGGATTGCATATTTGCTTGAAGAAAAAGGGGTTTATCCGAGTCAAATTTTAGCGATTACCTTTACGAATAAAGCGGCGCAGGAGATGAAGGATAGGATTGAACAACAACTTGGGGGAATCTACAATGATATGTGGGTGAGTACTTTTCACTCTACCTGTGTACGGATTTTACATCAAGATATTGACAAAATAGGATATAATCGAAACTTTGTTATTTATGATATGGATGATCAAAAGAGATTACTCAAAGACTGCCTTAAACAGTTAAATATTAATGAAAAAAATTTTCCTCTTTCTAGTATTCAAAGAGAGATTAGCTCTGCAAAAGATGAATTAATTTCACCTATCGACTATAAAAAACAAGTAAATGATGATTTTAGAAAAGAAAAAATAGGACAAGTTTATGAATTATATCAAAAAAAATTAAAAAGCAATAATGCTTTGGATTTTGATGATTTAATTTTTAAAACAGTAGAACTTTTTACCCTTCGTCCAGAAATTCTTGGGTTTTATCAACAACGGTTTCGATATATTATGGTCGATGAGTATCAAGATACGAATACATCACAATATCAATTGATTCGGTTATTAGCTTCTAAATATGAAAATTTATGTGTGGTGGGTGATGATGATCAATCCATTTATAAATTTAGAGGGGCAAATATTCATAATATCTTAGATTTTGAAAAAGACTTCCCTAATGCTGTGGTTATTAAATTAGAGCAAAANTATCGTTGTACACAGAAAATTTTGGATGCAGCCAATGGGGTGATCCAAAATAATAGAGGACGAAAAGCGAAAACGTTATGGACAGATAATGCGGAAGGAACATCCATACAACGTTATGAAGCTCAAAATGAGTATGAAGAGGGAGAATATATCGCAAATCAAATTCAAAAAGAGGTACGAGAAGGAAGAGAATATAAAGACATTGCTCTTTTATATCGAACCAATGCACAATCAAGGGTTTTAGAAGAAAAATTAATTCAAAGCAATATTCCTTATCGATTATATGGTGGAGTACGTTTTTATGAAAGAAAAGAAATTAAAGATCTCATTGCTTATTTACGTAGTATAGCAAATCCATCGGATGATATTGCAGTGCAGCGAATTATTAATGTACCGAAGCGAGGAATTGGTAATGTAACAGTAGGAAAAGTAATGGATATAGCGATAGAACAAGATTGTGATTTTTTTGATATATTAGTCGAAGCAGAAGAAAATCCTTCTTTACAAAGAGCAGCAAGTAAATTGAAGACGTTTGCAAATATGATTATTGGATTTCAAGTGCAAGTACCCCATCTGTCATTGGTAGAATTAACAGAAAGGGTTTTAAAAGATACAGGATATATAGCAGAGTTAGAAGCAGAACAAACGGAAGAAGCACAAGGGCGAATAGATAATATCAAAGAAATGATATCAAAAGTAGCGGAATATGAAAATAATGCAAAAGAAAATGAAGAAGAGCCGACTTTACATGGATTATTAGAGGAAATTGCGTTGGTTGCAGATATTGATAATTATAATGAAGAAAGTAATGCAGTTTCTCTTATGACTTTACATAGTGCAAAAGGATTAGAATTTCCTTGTGTTTTTATGACAGGACTAGAAGATGGATTATTTCCTAGCTATATGAGTATTGTATCTGGAGATGAAAAAGATTTAGAAGAAGAGAGAAGACTTTGTTATGTAGGTATTACAAGAGCGAAACAAAGATTGTACATGACGCATGCTCGTTCTCGTATGGTTCGGGGAAATATTCAGTATAATCAAGTTTCACGATTTTTAGAAGAAATTCCAGAGGAATTATTGGAAGAAGAGAAGAAGGAAAAACCCTCTAGCTTTTCACCGATGTCAAAAAAAGCATCCCTATATTCTTTTAATCCTATAAGGCGTAAAAGGCCTGTTATGCCAATACCAAAGAACTTTACTTTGGATTTTAAAGAAGGAGATTTTGTAGTTCATAAAAAGTTTGGAAAAGGAATAGTGAAAAATATACAACCAGCAGGGGCGGATTATGAAGTAACGGTAGATTTTTTAGAAAAAGGTACAAAAAAGTTAATGGCACATTTGTCAAAATTAAAAAAAATGAAAAATTAGAAAACAAAAAACAATTCTAAAAATTTGAAATTAGATGTAATGGGTTTAATACAGAGCAAATGGAAGATATGGTGATATAATTTGCAATAATCACTTAAAACAACAATTGTAAAAAAAAGGCTTACAGGATATAATAATTATGGATAAGGATTACAATATGTGGGGAAGTGGATTTTGGATGGAGAAAAATACAACAATTGAGTTGCAACAGCTCATTCAATTGACACAAAAGTTCTTAACATTTACACAGTCTTTGCTTGAAAAAGGAAGTATTACACAAGACCAGTATATAAAGATGACAGAACAAAAACTTCACTTTCTAGAAAAAGTGAAAACAGGAATAGAAGGATAAAGGCAGTTACTGCAATATTAGCAGTAACTGTTTTTATTTTTTAAAAAAATATGATAAAATATAAATACTTTAGGATGATAGAATATTTAAGGAGAGAATCGGATGCAACAACAGAAAATCAAGGTAAGAATGAAGGAGTTAGTAGAAATTTTAAATAAAGCTTCTCGAGCCTATTATCAGGAGGATCGAGAAATTATGTCAAATCAACAATATGATGCTTTGTATGATGAGTTAGAAGATTTAGAACAAAAAACAGGTATTGTGTTTTCTAATAGCCCTACTCAGAAAGTAGGATATACGGTTATTAGTTCTTTACCAAAGGTAGTGCATGGGAGTAAGATGTTATCTTTGGATAAAACGAAAGAGGTTATAAAACTTAAACACTGGTTAGGAAAACAAAAAGGAATTTTATCTTGGAAGTTAGATGGATTGACGATTGTTTTAACGTATAAAGATGGACAACTATATCAAGCAGTAACGAGAGGGAATGGAGAGATTGGTGAAGATGTTACGAATAATGCAACGGTTTTTCAAAATATACCCCTTACTATTCCTTTTAAAAATGAATTAATTATTCGAGGGGAGGCAGTCATTAAGTATTCTGATTTTAAAAAGATGAATCAGGTTCTTTCAGAAGAAGAACAGTATAAAAACCCTAGAAATTTATGCAGTGGTTCTGTCAGACAATTAAATAATGAAATTACTGCTAAAAGAAATGTTAATTTTTTTGCGTTTCAATTAGTACAAGCAGATCATATCGATTTTGATGATAGTAAACAAAAACAATTAGAGTGGCTTCAAAGTCAAGGGTTTGAAGTAGTAGAATTTGTAACATTACAACAAGAGGATATTGAAAGGCAAGTGAAGACTTTTGAAGAACAAGTAACAAGGAATGATTTCCCTGCAGATGGTTTGGTTCTCACTTATGATTCGTTATCTTATTCTTCATCATTAGGACAGACTGCTAAGTTTCCTAGAGATTCTATTGCTTTTAAATGGAGCGATGAAAGGAAAACAACAACTTTAATAGAAATACAATGGAATACGTCAAGAACAGGATTGATTAATCCGGTAGCTGTTTTTGAACCTGTAGAATTAGAAGGAAGTACGGTATCAAAAGCAAGTGTACATAATTTAAGTATATTAGAAGAATTAGCTTTAGGTGTAGGAGATAAAATAGAAGTTTATAAGGCGAATATGATTATTCCACAAGTCGCTTATAATCGAACTCCTACAGGACCTGTTGCTTATCCCCCAATTTGTCCTGCTTGTGGGGGAGAGACAGAAGTCAAACAGATGAAAGAAGTAAAGTTATTATATTGTAGTAATCCTTATTGTAGTGCTAAGTTAGTTAAATCTCTTACTCATTTTACTTCCCGTAATGCGATGGATATTCGAGGCTTTTCAGAGGCCACTATTGAAAAGTTTGTAGATCAAGGCTTTTTAAAAAGTTTTGGGGATATTTATCGTTTAAATCAATATGAAGATGAAATAAAAAATATGGAAGGGTTTGGAGAACGATCCTATCAAAATTTAATGGAGGCAATTAAAAAATCAACACACACACAATTATCTCGATTTATTTATGGATTAGGTATTCAAAATATAGGAGTGAGTAATGCAACTTTGCTGTGTGAGTATTTTGACTATGATTTAGATAGTATTAGAAAAGCAAAAATAGAAGATTTTTTAAATATTGCTGGTTTTGGTGAGGTTATTGCCCAATCCATTTATCATTATTTTCAAATACCTGAAAACCAGGAAATTATAGAAGATGTATTATCTTTTTTACATTTTGAAAGTCCAATAATATCAGAAATAGAACCATTATTACAAGGAAAAGTTGTTGTTATTACAGGTAGTTTAAATTATTTTGATAATCGCCAAGCGTTACAAAAGGAAATTGAAAAAAGAGGCGGAAAGGTTACAGGAAGTGTAAGTAAAAATACGACTTATCTTATTAATAATGATATTGATTCGACTTCTTCTAAAAATAAAAAAGCCAAAGAACTTAATATTCCTATTATTACTGAAGAGGAATTTTTAGAGATAACAGGGATAGGAAGGTGAGGAATATGAGTTTAGAAAAAGAAGAATTAAAGGCAATTGCAGAGATGGTTCAAATAGAGATGACGAAGGAAGAAGAAGAGATTATACAAAAAGATTTGAAATGTATTTTTAAGTTAATGGATGATCAATTACAAAAGATCGATATACACAAAGAGTTGAAACCGATGGTCAGCCCTTGTACTCATCCAAATCGATTACGTCAGGATAAGGTTCAATATTTTGAAGAAAAAGAGGAACTCTTAGGTGCATTACCAATGAAAAATGGATATTTTTATGTGCCAAATGTATTATAAGATAGGTGAGAAAATGTATAAAAAAACAATGATGGAACTTAAAAAGTTATTGGATCATAGAGAAATAAGTAGTGTAGAATTAATAAAGGAATATTTAAATCATATTCAACAAATAGATAGTAAAATAAACCCTTATATTACCTTACAAGAAGAAAAAATATTATTCCAATTAGCACAAAAGTCAGATCAAAAAAGACGAGAAGGGAAGCATGGTATTTTAGAAGGAATTCCTATTTCAATTGGCGATGATATTTGTACGAAAGGAATAAAGACTACAGGAGATTCTAGGATATTACAATCTTTTATCCCTCCATATAATGCAACAGCGGTGGAAAGATGTATACAAGAGGGAGCTATTGTAGTAGGAAAGTTAAATATACCAGAAATTGGTACAGGTTCATTTTGTTCAGAGATAGAAGAAACTTCTTTTGTTTTAGGAAGTGATAGAGAAGGAGAGCTTCGTCAGTCGGCATATTTTTGTGGACGTTTTGCTTTAAAACCAACGTATGGACGTGTATCTCGATATGGGTTAATGAGCATAGCATCTTCCTTTGAACAAATCGGACCAATGACCAAAGCAATAGATGATATGGACCTTATTATGAAAATGATTGGAGGAGTAGATGATAAAGATCCTACGACTTTTTCAGAACCTTGGATCACTTTACAAAAAGAAACTAGTTTACAAAATATAAAAATGGGGATACCTATTTTTTCAAAAGATATTCCTTGTGATTTCTTTATACAAGAACAGATACAAAAAATTGCAAAACAATGGAACGCATTAGGAGCAATAGTAAATGAAATTGATTTTTCTGCGTTAGCTTATGCGCCTTTAGTAAATCAAATTTTAACTTCAGCAGAAGCTTCTTCTAATACTGCACGTTTAGATGGGATTCGATATGGTTATCGTACTCCTAAATATAAAAGTATAGAGGAATTATATCAAAAGACTAGACAAGAAGGATTGGAATTAGGGCTAAAGGAAAAGATTTTATTTGGAGCGTATGTATTATCTTCTTCTCATTATGAGGATTATTATATCAAAGCACAAAAATTACGTACGTTACTTGTGGATGCTTGTAAACAAATTTTTCAAGATTATGATGTAATTCTTATGCCCGTAGTACCTTTTGAAATAGGAAATAAAAAAGAAGGAAAGTCTATAGTAACGAAGTATCAAAAAAATATCTATACATCCATGGCGAATATCACGGGGTTACCTGCTATCACCATTCCAACAGGATATAGGTTAGAAGGTCATCCTTTTGGATTTCAATTGATGAGTTCGTCCTATCAAGAGCAACTATTACTGAAAATGGCTTCCGTTTATGAAAGTAAAATACTTTCTAAAAGAAAGTAATGGGACCGAAGTTCTAAAAAAGGAAAGGTGAAAGAATGATTAATCAATATGAAATGGTTATTGGATTGGAGATCCATGCAGAATTAAAGACACAGTCTAAAATTTATTGTAGTTGTTCGACGCAGTTTGGATCAGATCCTAATACACAATGTTGTCCTATTTGTTTAGGCTTACCAGGAACTCTTCCTATATTAAATGAGAAGGTGGTGGAATATGCAATTCGAGCTGGTTTAGCTATGAATTGTAGTATTGCTACCAAAACAAAACAGGATAGAAAAAATTATTTTTATCCTGATCTTCCTAAAGGATATCAGATTTCACAATATGATCAACCGTTATGCTATGAAGGATATGTAGAAATTCCTTTAAAAAAGGGTACTAAAAAAATAGGGATACAGCAAATACATATTGAAGAAGATGCGGGTAAATTAATTCATACAAAAGAAGGTACATTCATTGATTATAATCGTAGCGGTGTTCCTTTGATTGAGATTGTTTCAAAACCAGATTTATCTTCTCCACAAGAAGCAAAACAATATTTAGAGAGAATACGTATGATTTTATTATATATAGGTGTTTCTGATTGTAAAATGAATGAAGGTTCCTTACGATGCGATATTAATGTATCCGTTCGGAAAAAAGGAGATATTCATTATGGAGAACGAACGGAAATTAAAAATATGAATTCATTTTCATATGCTGTTAAAGCAATAGAATATGAGGCAAAGCGACAGATGCAGGTTTTGGAAGAAGGTAAAACGATTATAAAAGAAACACGAAGATGGGATGAAAAAAGTCAATGTACGGTACCAATGAGAAAAAAAGAAGAAGCAGAAGATTATCGATATTTTCCGGATCCAGATTTGCCATATATATATATTAGTGAAGAGCAAATTGAAAGAATAAAAGAATCATTACCAGAACTTCCAAATGAAAAGAAACAACGATTGATGTCAACGTATGATATAAATGGTGATGATGCAGAGCTATTAATTGCTAATCCTAAAATAGGACAATTTTTTGAGGAAACGATGATGTATTTTTCTAATTCTTTGATGGCAGTCAATTGGATTATGGGAGAAGGATTTCGATTATTGGCAGAGAAAGATAAAGAAACAGAAATTTTTCCTTTTACAGCGATGCAATTTGCAGAATTTCTTCAGTTAATTGAAGATGAAACGATTAGTAATAGTATAGGAAAAAAAGTGTTTGAGAAAATGTGGAATGCAGAGGAGTCGCCATCTCATATCGTGGAGAGGTATGGATGGAAACAGATTAGTAATCCACAGGAGTTGGAAAGTATTATTCATGAAGTACTTAGCCAAAATCAAAAAAGTGTAGAGGATTATTTGTCAGGAAAAAAAGTGGCCTCTAAAGCTTTAATGGGACAAGTGATGAAGAAAACAAAAGGAAAGGCAAATCCTCGAAAGGCAAATGAAATCTTAAAGAAACGATTAAAGGAAAAAATTTCATAATTTTAAATAAGAATATAAAACTTTTTTATAATGGGAACGTAGAAAATTAAATATAAATAATAACTCAAAATAGAATTAATAAAACACCTTAGAAGGTGTTTTATTATTTTGGTTACAAGATGTTGGTACGTAATAAGGACAATCAATTTTATTAAGATTTTGATTTTGGTTTTGGAAAGAAATAGATATAGGATATTGCAAATTACATTTACCATCTTTTTGATACGAACAGGGATAAATACAATTAATATCCATACCTCAGCCTCCTATAAAAAGATAATAAATCTTAATAGAAAAAGTCATAATAAAAGTGAGAGAAATACGGTAGATAAAATATATTGTAATGTTTTTTAAACAATATATAATTATCTATAGTGTATGCAAAAATAGAATAATAATCAATAAATAATAAAAAAAATATTGGCAAAAATGGAGGATAGTTATGGGACAATATAGTGTTTTTGATATTGTAGGACCGATTATGATTGGTCCATCTAGTTCTCATACAGCAGGTGCTGCACGATTGGGTTATATGGTAAAGAAAATAGTAGGGGATGGAATTAAAAAAGTTTATTTTTATTTACATGGTTCTTTTGCTAAAACATATAATGGTCATGGAACAGATAAGGCATTACTGGCAGGTATTATGGGATATCATCCAGATGATGAAAGAATTCGAGATGCTTTTTCTTTGGTTCATGACGCAGGGATTGAATATGAATTTTTAGAAGCAGATTTAGGAGATGTTCACCCCAATACGGTTAAGATGAAAGTTATTATGGATACAGGAGAGCAATGGGAAATAACGGGATCTTCTGTTGGGGCAGGAAAAATAAAAATTATTAAAATAAATACGATGGAAGTGGACTTTGATGGGGAATACACTTCATTAATTATATATCATATTGATAGACCGGGAATTGTTGCCAATATTACAGCAATTCTTGCTCGATATGGTGTAAATATTGCTTTTATGAAACTTTTCAGAGAAAAAAAAGGATGTAAAGCTATTTTGATTTTAGAAACAGATGAGTCAATTGAACAGAAAGCGATTGAAGAAATTAGACAAAATAAAAATATTGAATTGGCAAAGGTAATTGAGCCTATTTAATAGGATAGTAATTTCAAAAGTGAGCAGAAGTTGGATAGCTATAGATAATTTTATAAAAAGGAGTCATGTTATGGAGTGGACGACAGGCACAGAATTGGTGGAGTTTTGTAATCAAAAAAAATGTCATATTTATGAGGCTATTGTAATTCAGGAACAAAAAAATTATGAAAGAACAGCAGAAGAAATATATAATCAAATGAGAACTAATCTACAAGTGATGCGAGATTCAGTAAATAGTATTTTTGAGGATCAAAGTATGTATGAGAAAAAAGGTAAAATTATTGGAGGAGAAGCAAAAAAGTTAAGAACAAGATATAGGAAAGAAGTTCCGCTTTGTGGAATGACTATGGCAAAAGCAATTAGTTATGCATTAGCGACCATGGAAACGAATGCAACAATGGGAAAAATTGTAGCAGCTCCTACAGCGGGATCTTGTGGAATTTTACCGGCTCTATTATTAAGTGTTGAGGAAACACATCATATATCGGAACAATCCTTAGTAAATGGTTTGTTAACAGCAGGAGCGATAGGTACAATTATTGCTAAACATGCAACGTTATCTGGTGCTGAAGGGGGTTGCCAAGCAGAGGTAGGTTCTGCTTCTGCGATGGGGGCAGCTGCCCTTATAGAAATGATGGAGGGAACTCCTATACAGGCGATGCATGGTGCAGCAATTGCATTAAAAAATTTAATGGGTTTAGTGTGTGATCCTATTGCGGGTTTAGTAGAAGCTCCTTGTTCTAAACGAAATGCTATTGGAACAGCGAATGCTTTAATTTCAGCAGAAATGGCCTTAGCAGGAATTGAGAGTGTTATTCCTTTTGATGAAGTAGTAAGTGCTATGTATCAAGTGGGAAGATTAATGCCTTGTACTTTAAGAGAAACAGCAGAAGGAGGAGTTGCTGCTACGCCAACAGGAAAGAAAATAAAAAGAGAAATATTTAGTAAAAATAAGTGACAATATTGTTACAGTTTTGTTTCAAATAAGGTTTTACCTTTCATAAATCACCAAAATTTGATATAATTTTCCCTAGGATGTTTATTGTAAAAGATTGTAACCCATTTTAAAATGGTTACTAAAAATAGTAATTGAATATAAAAAAGGTTGAAAATAATTGTTTGTTTTTAATAAAGAGGGCATGAGTGAATGAAATGATTATATTCTCATAGAAGGAATGGATTTAGGAGGGAAAAAATGAAGTACAAATTTTGGTGTAAGTACATAGAACAGAGTGTAATTTTTTTATTGGTTTTATTTTTTATTAGTACAGCTATATATGGTATGCCTACAACACAAAAATTGACGTTAGAATGTAATGGACAAGTTTATTTATATGATCATAGACCGGTTGTATTAAAAATTAATGGAAATACTATTTCTACAGGAATAATGCCACCTGTTATTTTAGAAGGTAGAACATTAGTACCTGCGAGGGAAGTTTTTGAAAGTTTAGGAGCTACTGTTGAATGGATAGAAAAAACAAAAGAAATTATTATTTTATCTGAAGAACATTTTATTACATTACAAATTGATAATAAGGTAGCTATTGTTGGTGATGAGCAACATATGATGGATGTTGAATCGAAATTGATTCATTATAAAGAAGGAAATATAACCAAAACGATGATACCGTTTCGGTTTGTAGCAGAAGTATTAGGTTATCAAGTGGATTGGGATCAAGAAAACTATATTATTGATGCTATTCCGAAAGAACCAGTAGATACTCAAGAACCCGAAGATCCATCGAACGTGGATCATCCTAAAGATTCTGATCCATCAAATGATTTAGAAAAACCAAAAGAAAATCAAGAGGATCAAGATTCCGATGGATTTTTAGATCAGGATTATTTAAATAAACCGATGAAAGCTTCTTTTATATGGGAAAAAGAAGAAAGAGAGGAAGAATGGTTAGTCTCGCCTCAACCAATTATCAGAGAGGAGTATGCAGAGGTCAATATTCATTCTGTTCAATGTGTAGATATAACAGAAGAAAAATCTATAGTACAAATTATGGCTACAGGTCCTATTACTTATTTTGAACATCATATATGGGAAAACAAATTAGTTGTGGATATCGATAATTCGAATATGGCATTAAGTCATTTAGATCAAATAGCAAAAAATCATTCTTTGATCAAGAGTATATCTGCTAGTCAATATTCTGTTGATCCTAAAAAAACACGAGTAGTATTTGAATTGTTAAATACTCAAACAAAATATCAAATTATGTTATCCCCCAATCGTCAGAATATAGAAATACAGTTTTTCCCTAATAGTATTCAATCCGTTTCTATGAATACAATGGAAGAGCAAGATATTATACAAATAGAAGGAACATGGGGACCAGAAGTAGAAATCCTTCGTTTGACAAATCCGGATCGTCTAGTGATTGATATCCCATATACTATCAATCCTTTTGGTGGAAATGAAGAAAGAACGTTAGGACAGTATGTAGAAGGCGTTCGAACAAGTCAATATACCTCGAATACAACACGGTTGGTATTAGATGTAAAAGGACAGCCAGATTATAAGATTCAAAGACAAGGGGAACAAAAAATTCAAATTGTATTGACAGAACCTACGTATCAAAACATAGAATATGTAAATGGAGCGTTTATAGGTGTTAAACTAAAAAAAGATCCTCATGATTCTTTACCTATGGATCAAATTTTACATGAGGATCAATATAATATGAAAAAATATATTCTTACTTTACCGGGAGATTATACTTCTTGGTATGGGGTAGGAGAAATGAAAGTCAATGATGGAGTATTAGGAAATATTCAAATTCAAAATAATTCTCAAGCACAAACGCAATTGATTTTTACACAAAAAAGTATTCGTGCTTATAAAATAAAAGAAGATGAACGATATATTTATATCTATATTTGCAATCCCAAAGAAGTTTATCAACAAATTGTAGTTATTGATCCAGGACATGGAGGAAAAGATCCAGGAGCAGGAGCTAATGGATTAAAAGAAAAGACACTTAATTTGGATATTTCTAAACGACTTTGGCAATATTTAAATCAAGATCCTACCATTAAAGTTTATATGACTCGAATGGACGATACATATCCTACATTACAAGAAAGATGTATATTAGCGAATGACGTAGAAGCGGATTTATTTATTAGTATACACAATAATTCTACAGGTAATACGATTGCAAAGGGAACAGAGGTATTATATTTTCCAGATTCTACTCCGCATCAAAGTGGATTGACAGGAAAACAATTAGCGCAAATCTTGTATCAGCCGTTGACCAATCAATTAGGAATGTATCCACGAGGAGTAATCCCAAGAACAGATTTATATGTATTAAAACATACCACGATGCCTGCTGTTATTTTAGAAATTGGTTTTATGACCAATTCAGAAGATGCAGCGAAGTTAAAAACAGAGTCTTTTCAAGAAATGGCTGCTCAAGCTATTTATGAAGGAATTCAAAATGTATTAAAACAATATCCTACAGAAAGATAAATAAAACCTATTGCCTCTTTCCATAAAATGGAATATAATGAAATGGAAAGAGGTGAGGTTATGAAAAAAATAGGGTTTTATAGTATTTTACTTATTATTTCTTTGCTTTTCAATTGGGATATATATGCAGAAAATATAGTGAAACAAGAACTAATGCAAAAACCAGGAATTTATGTTTATCAAGTACAAGAAGAACCTACAACATATATGGATCCTATGGTATGGATTCNGGTGCCATTACAATCAGAAATAACTATGAANGAGCAAGTGTATAATACAATCGAAAGCCTTTTTCAGTGGTCGAATACAGAGGATTTATATAGTTGTATTCCTCAAGGAACCTCAGTATTAAGTGTCGTTATAGAGAAAGATCAATGTATTTTAAATATATCTCAGGAGCTAATTCAATATGGTGGAGGTACCTATATTGAAAAGATGATAGTAGAACAATTATGTGCAACTGTATTTTCTTTTCCCCAGATACAAAAAGTAACCATATTAATTGAAGGAATGTTTCAAATTTTACCGGAAGGAACAGAGATACAAGAAATAGAAAGAAAACAATGGGAAGAAAATCAAAAGGAGGTTACTCAAAATGGAGCGGTTATATAATAGAAAATATAATGAATTACGTTTAGTTTCTATTACTCCCAATTATATTCAATATCCAGAAGGATCTGTNTTAATTGAAATGGGAAATACGAAAGTGATTTGTAATGCGACTGTAGAAGAAAAAGTACCTCACTTTAAAAAGAATACAGGCGAAGGATGGGTGACTGCTGAATATGATATGTTGCCTAGGGCTACAGCTATTCGTAATACTCGAGATATTCATCGGTTGAAGCAAAATAATCGTGCTGTTGAAATNCAAAGATTAATTGGTCGATCTTTACGATCGGTCATGGATTTTAAAGCTTTAGGGGAAAGAAGTATTACACTTGATTGTGATGTGATACAGGCGGATGGTGGAACTCGAACAGCGTCCATTACAGGGGCTTTTGTAGCATTACANTTAGCTTGTCAAAAATTACTTAAACAAAATATCATTACCACTATGCCTATTCAATCTTTTGTAGCAGCTGTTAGTGTAGGAGTAGTGGAAGGGGAATCTTTATTAGATTTATGTTATCAAGAAGATAGTCAAGCGGATGTGGATATGAATCTAGTGATGAATGAACAGGGAGAATATATTGAGATTCAAGGTACTGCTGAACAAGTTCCTTTTTCTAGACAACAGCTTAATCAATTATTACAATTGGGTGAAAAAGGAATAGGTGAACTTATTCAAATACAAAAAAGTATTCTAGGAGAGTAGAAGATGAAGATGGAAAAATTAATTTTTGCAACTAAAAATAAGGGGAAAATAATAGAAATTAAAGAAATAATGAAAGACTTGCCATTTCAGATAGTATCTTTAGACGAGGCAGGGATTGATATAGATATAGAAGAAAATGGAGCTACTTTTGAAGAAAATGCTCTTATTAAAGCGAAGACAATTATGGAGTTAACAGGATCGCTTGTTTTAGCAGATGATTCTGGTTTGGAAATAGATTATTTAGATGGTAAACCTGGGATTTATTCCGCGCGTTTTGGAGGAGTCAATACATCGTATGAGATTAAAAATAATAAGATATTAGATTTATTAAAAGGAGTACCAAAGGAAAAAAGAACCGCTCGTTTTGTATGTGCAATAGCTGCAGTTTATCCTACAGGAGATACAATTACTACCTATGGGACAATAGAGGGGATTATTGCTGAAAAACCAAGTGGAAATCATGGTTTTGGATATGATCCTATTTTTTATGTTCCTAAATATCAATGTACTACAGCAGAGATGAGTCCCGAACAAAAGAATGCTATTAGCCATCGGGCAAAGGCATTACAGAAGATAAAAGAGAAATTAAAAAAGGGTATAAAATAAAAAAATCAAAAAAAAAAATTAAAAATACTATTGACTATTATTCGTAGATGTTATATAATACATGTTGTCGGTTTGAGAGAGACAATAAAATAAGCATCTTGCGGGTGTAGTTCAATGGTAGAACACCAGCCTTCCAAGCTGGATACGTGGGTTCGATTCCCATCACCCGCTTCACTATGAAATGATTTCTGTAGTGAGGTTAAACTTTATGTATTAATGGGTAGTCGCCAAGCGGTAAGGCACAGGACTTTGACTCCTGCATGCGAAGGTTCGAATCCTTCCTACCCAGTGTATCGAATATGCGGATATGGCGGAATTGGCAGACGCGCTAGACTTAGGATCTAGTGCCGCAAGGCGTGGGGGTTCGACTCCCTTTATCCGCACCATATGCGGGTGTAGTTCAATGGTAGAACACCAGCCTTCCAAGCTGGATACGTGGGTTCGATTCCCATCACCCGCTTTCTAAAACTTCTTATTATATAGAGTATATAATAAGAAGTTTTTTATTTTTAATTATTCAGATGGTTTTCCATAAAGAGCTAGATTGTTATTTTTATATCGATTATCATGAGTTACATCTTTTCCAAACCAAATAGGGGGTTGAAAAGATTCTGCATCTTTTACGCTATTAAACTCTACTTCAATGGTTTCTAGGCCATCTAATTCTTTGTGAAAAATATCTATTTCCGCTGTTAATTGATGGTCAAGAGGAACTAAATAACGAGTTTTGACAATAATAGTATGGTCGACTTTCGACCATAAAGATTGAAATTGTTCAGCAGTTAAAGGGAGCTCTATTTCTTCACGTTGTAAATGTCCTGCTGTTTTAACTGTAAGAAAATAATGATTATTACTTTTTCGTAAACGAATGACAGGATCTGTGCAGATATAACCTTGAATAATTTCTTGGTAAGGATAAGTCGATAAATTTTCAGGTAATGAATGAACTAAAAATTTTTTTTCTATTTCCATAACATGTTTCCTCCTTACGTTTTTGTATGATATTTTTTTGTCAAAAAGACCTTATTTCTATTATAGTAGGTATTGTTGCTTTTTTAAAGAGAAAAATAAAAATTTTAAAAAAGGATAGAAAGCATGATAGTAGATATCTATAACCTGAATTTTCAGAAAGTATACATTTGTAATTTCCAGAAATACAGGTGTTGACAAGATTGATTATTTAAGTGTATAATTAGTTGGGTATTTCAAAAGGGGAACATTAGTATAGGAAAATAATTTATAGTAAAAAATGTTTCTCATTATACGATATTTTTATTATCATCATATTATTATATTTATTGACTCAAGGAGGATTTAAGATGAAGAAGAAGTTAAGTTTATTATTAGCTACTATCATGGTATTTTCTATAGTGTTATCAGGCTGTAGTAAAAAGAATACTTCAGATGGAACAACAAGTAATCCGGCATTAAATCGTAACAATGCGAAGGATACATTAATTGTTGGAATGCCTGAAGCAAAAGGTGAGTTATTACCTATCTATTTTTCCACTTCTTATGATGGATATCTTGTAAATTTAATGTTTGATCCTTTACTTACTAATAATGAAGAAGCAGAGATTATTCCTCGTGTAGCAAAAGAATATAAAATTTCTGATGATCATTTAACGTATACTTTTTCTTTAAGAGATGATGTGAAATTTTCAGACGGAACCCCTCTTACTGCAAAAGACGTAGCTTTTACTTATACTTTATTAGCAGATCCTAATTATGATGGACGTTACAAAAGTGAAGTAAGAGAGCTTGTTGGGTATAAGGAATATAATGAAGGAGATGCAACAGAAATCGAAGGAATTAAAGTAATGGATGATCATACTATTTCCTTTACATTTACAGAAGCTAAAACAGATAATCTTACAAAATTTAGTATGGGTATTATGCCTGAACATTATTATAGTATTGAAAAAGGTAATATTCAAGAAATTAAAGATAAGATGCAAGCATTTGATATTGTAGGTTCTGGTTCTTATAAGTTTGTTACTTTTGAGCCTAAACAATTTGCAGAATTAGAAGTAAATCCTGATTACTTTTTAGGTGCAGCAAAAATTCCTCATTTAATTACTAAATTTACAACAGCAGAAACAAGTCTACAAGAATTAGCTGCAGGAACGATTGATGTACAATTACAAGTACCTGCTAATGATGATAATTTATCTCAAGTTGAAGGGCCAGGATTTTTAAATATTGCTAAATATCCTGAAAATGTATATGGATTTTTAATGTTTAATTTAAGAGATGAAAGATTAGCAGATGTAAACGTTCGTCAAGCTCTTGTATATGGCTTTGATCGTGCAGGATTTATTGATTTATACTATGATGGAAATTCATCAGTATTAAATACTCCTATTTCTAAGGTATCTTGGGCATATAATGAAGATGTCAATCCTTATGAATTTGATCCTGAAAAAGCGAAAGCATTATTAGAAGAAGCCGGTTGGAAAGTAGGGGCTGATGGTATCCGAGAAAAAGATGGTAAAAAATTATCA
>JGI24707J26582_10000918_pt1 | contig 23451 bp, 20 predicted proteins | sample BioPla1DNA1_FD_26582 | JGI IMG/M metagenome (IMG submission 26582)
CATTCCTTCAATCGCACTAGGTGTAGGAACATCATAGCTCACCCTTTCCACCTTCATTTCAGGTCTGGTAAAGCAAGCAAAATCTCCCGTCACCATAATTTTAAATCCCATAATACCTCCTTTTTATAAAAACATATATTCATCGTCGTGATTTTCGTCAATTGCAAGTCCATATTCATCGCTGTAATATTTATTATTGAGAAGAATAAAAACTCCATTTACTTCACTTAAAAGACCTGATTTTAACATATCAGCGAAAGTATGGTCATACACATTTACACAATACTTTTGCAGCTCTCTTTTAGCTTTATATCCGCCAAAGGCAAGATTTTGCAAAATCGTGTCGCACACCCCGTTTTTATTAATAACTATGCTTATGGTTTCATCCTTAATCATTTTAAAGCTTTGTGCATANGTTCTAAAAGGGATGTTCATTGGATTAGCTATTCTTCCGTTTATTTCATAAATAGAGTTTGATTCCATTTTGTTATAATTAAAGCCAAAAACTTCATTAAAGTATTCTTCAATACACTTATCACACGAAATATCATCATACTCATTGAGCAATTTTTTTGTTATATTTGCTTTAGCTTGCATTTCGCCACGTATTGTTCCAATTTTTTCGTCATCTATTTCAAATACAAAAACTTCGCCAATCTTGAGGTTTCCTTCACGATTACAGCGTCCGGCTGTTTGCAAAATATTATCAAGTCCTGCTATTTCACGATAAGCTGTCTGAAAATCCAAGTCCACGCCTGCTTCTATTAAAGATGTAGAGATAACGATAATTTTTTCACCATTTTTAAGACAAGTTTTAATTTCNTTTAGCACCTTTTGTCTATGAAAAGGGGTCATATTAGTAGTGAGATGAAATTTNTTGCCTTGTACAAGCTTATATAATTCACGTGCGGTTAGCTTTTTGTTGACTACTATGAGGGTTGATTTATCGTTAGGGATATTCATAGCCAGTGCTTCTAGTGAAATTTTCCCAATGCTTTTAATAGCTTGATTTTTAAAAAATTTGTATGGAGTTTTATCAGATATTAAATTTCTAAAACTATTTTTAGGAGCATATTTTTGAAAAATTTCATCATAGCTTGGCATTGTTGCAGATAGAAAAATAGCTTTACTATTTAAATATGAAGTTATATAGCTAATAGCACGAATACATGGCTGCAAATTTTCAATTGGCAGTATATGTATTTCATCAAGAACAATTATTGAATCAGCAAGATTATGCAGTTTTCTAAGCTTACTACTTTTATAATGGTAGAGAGATTCAAAAAGCTGAACTGTTGTGGTAATTATAATCGGTGCGTCCCAATTTTCGGTAGCTCGTTTTATTTTATCAGCAGTAACGCTTGTATCATCATTTTTTTTAAGTTTTCGATAATCAAAGCTTGAGTAATGCTCTAATATAAAAACACTGTCGCCTAAAATATCACGAAAAACCTGTGCGGTTTGTTCAGTAATCGAAGTATATGGTATGACGTAAATTATACGCTTTTTACCCTCTTTTTTTGCTGATTCAAGAGCAACCTTAAGACTTGTAAGAGTTTTTCCACTACCCGTTGGCATATTTAAAAGATTAATTTGTGCCAAATTTTTAATGTTATTTTGCGCCTGTAAAAGAAGATCGTTTCGAGCTTTTTTAACATTAGAATCCGGTGAGAATGTACTTAGCTTGTCGTCTAAAAGTTTTAGAGCTTTTTCAAAATCACCGTAAAGCTGTCGGTCAAGCGTAGGATTGCAAAACTTTTCTGTATCAAGAAAATCAGCATCGGTTAGGCACGAAAAAATATATCTTGTGAAAAAAGCCGTAAGCTCGTAAATGTTTTTTCTATTTTCATCAATGGATTTGCTTTTATCCGTTTGCCTTGAAACTTCCGTTTGAAGCCACCTATCGGCACATATCTGCGTCTTTATCTCGGATTTATAAGCACTATAATCACAGCCTTTATATTTCAGCCGTGAGTTTAAAGTGGCACCATCAATGTCATCTGCCTGTGCTCCACCATCGGGTAGACCTGAATGATGTCCTGCGATAATATATTTGAGAATAAAAGCTATTAAATGAGAATTTTTATCAACAAATTTATCTACTTCAATTGCACCTTGAATAGAGTGTTTGGTCTTAATGGGAGACCCTCTAATTCTTCGCTGAAACTCGTCGGTATATTTACCTAAATCATGTAAAAGTCCAGCAGTATATGCAACGTCCTTTAAAGGCTCAATTGCAAATTGAGATGATTTTTCAGCGACATTGTTAAGATGCTCAATAAGAGTCTGTTCCTTTTCTATATTATTAATGATTGCTTTATGTGCTATATATTTCATGCGTTTTCCTCAACTATTCCTATGCAAATATACCCAAAATTTAAATATATATTACCACAATTTTAGACAAAATGCAAACAAATAATTAAATTTTATACATAATATACAAATTTTCATGTGGAAATTTGTATATTAAAATTCATATACTTATGAACATTTAAGTTGCTGATAAAAATCCCTTGCTTTTCAAAGAGCTTTTTCATCATTTTATACCTTAGAACTTCATCTTACTTATGATAAATTTCTGTGCTAATCGATTTTCTTTGCAAAGAATGTCGCCACTTTTTTAGAATAAATTTTCCTCTTTCGCTTCTTAAAGCTGTTTTCAAAGCTTAAGGTTCTCCCTTATCAAATCATATTTCGCCTTGGTTTCGGTGTTGTTTTGCCATTGTTCTTGGTATTTATTAACCCAGTTTGATATTTTTGATTTTAATATGCTAAATTCTTCTGAAAGAGTGGGTATGCTTCGGCTAACTATCTTTTCCTTGTGTTTTTATCATACGCTTTGGAGAGAGGTGAATAATTTGAAAAAAAAGATAATTAAGTAATTTTTTAATCGAGCCAGAGCATAAAAGTTGCAATTGCTTATAATGCAACTTATGATATAAAAAAATTTCTAAGATTTTCCGCAAAAAAAAGTTGACTTTTGTTGTAGCTTGTGTTATACTATTTTGTAGTATTTTGCCTAATATCTCTGATTAGCTGCCAAAATGCAGTGGGCTGCCACTTGCAACTATACCCTACCTTTGTTGTAGCTTTTTACTAATATGGCGATGAAAGGATTTCGGAAATGCTGAGTGAGAGTCAATGCAGTGTAATAGAAGAAGCACTGACCACGGAGGTAGAGCCACGAAAGCTCGCCGCCTACCTGTGTTTACATATGGGTCTTACGCTTGCGGAGGCCTCAGCCGTTCGGCTTTCCGACATTGATATAAAGTCGGGAATTCTCACTGTTCGCAATACGTTGACGCGGCAGGAGGGCACTCCGGGCAAGGGACGGTATTATGAGCTTACCCCGGCGAGTTTTGAGCGTACCATACCCATGCCACCTCATGTAAAGAGGCTGTTTGAAAACAATATAGGGCTATATACCGACAGTGACTGCTTTCTTATAAATGCAGATCACACGGTTCCAAGAGCGCATTTGCTTCAGAACCTGCTCACATCCATAAACGATAAGTATCATNTGACAGACAAAGTGTCGGCTGGTATGCTACGTGAGGTTTTTATCCGACGCTGTCTTGAGAGTGGTATCGACCTCTATACTATCAGTATATTNGTNGGNGTGAAGCAGCTTTCAGAGATGCAGAAAAAGTACGGTGAGTATCTCAAGGCTTATATAAACAAGATTGAACTNCTTGAGCGATACACTCCCNGCTATCTGCCACCAGTGCTTCCCGCTGAANACGGAAAGCTTATGAACCTTCTTATACTTGGCGCAGGNAGTCAGGGNCCNGTCGTCAAGGAGATAGCTGAAGCTACTGGAATGTTTCACAAAATAGCGTTTCTTGACGACGACCCGAGCAACAAGCTGGCGATGGACACCTGCGGGAATTTCACTCGCTATGCGGAGTTGTTTCCTATTGCGATACCGAGCTTTGGAAACTGTGAGCTTCGCCGCAAATGGGCTGATAGGCTTCAGGAGAATGGTTTTATTTTACCAAAACTTATCCATCCGTCGGCGACAGTATCTCCTAATGCCGTCATNATNCCTCCTGCCGTAATCGAAATGAAAGCAGTAATCGGAACGGGAGTAAAGGTGGGTCGCAACTGCATTGTCAGTGCGGCGGCACTCATCAATCCCGGTGTTGTAATCGGCGAGGATAGTCACATAGGGGGAGGTGCTACCATCCCCAAGAGCACAAATGTGCCNTCCATGTCGCGTGTACCCGCTGGNGTGATATTCGGTTCAGGCAAATGTGTTTCGGCCAAGCGAAATTGTAATACCCCAATATAAAATAATTAAGNGAAATAGCGTTTTTGAAAAAGCGTCATACTGTTATTGAAAGTATGAGGCGAACATGGTTATATCAAGTAAAAGCAAAATTCGAGACTGCTGAAAAAAGCAGGTTTTCATAATGGCGATTAATGAGATAAATCAGTTCATTTTTAAGGGTTTGTGGCGTAATGTTTTTACCTGAAACACTTGTAGCCATCATCCACCTCACTAGCGCGGGTAAAGCTTTTAACGACTTCAAGCTCTGCGAATACAATTTGGATTCTGTTATCTGTTGGCTCTCGCCGTCTGAGTATATCTTCAATACGTAGCTAGAGAATCTTATGGCTGCCAGCATGGAATTGTCCAAAATATGCATTTTTTATCTATGCCAAACTCATGAATATGGGAGAGAATAAGCTTGCGTAGATGCAGCCAACTTATATCGTGCTGGATGAGTTTTATCACTCTGGTGCTGAAATGTGTGGGCGTATTATGGGGCGAGGATTGAGAGGGTCTAGGCTGTAAAATCAATACTCATAACAGAAAACCAAAAATTACATTTTGAAAGATTTACTACAATATATAAATTAGGAAATCAAGGTTTCATAATAAGCACATATATATTATATAAATGAACAATAAAAAAGTAAATATTTAAAAGAGAGTGAATATGATGACTGAATTGAGAAGAATTCCATTTTCGCCACCAGATATTTCAGATGAAGAGATCAATGAAGTGGTAGATACTTTAAAATCTGGTTGGATTACAACAGGACCTAAAACGAAATTATTTGAAAAGCAAATCGCTGAGTATTGCAATACATCAAAGGCGGTTGCTCTTAATTCAGCTACTGCTGCAATGGAGATGACTTTAAGACTTCTAGGTATTGGACCAGGAGACGAAGTGATAGCTGTATAATAGGGACAACCAAGAAAAAGCCTTGAAATTACAAGGGTTTTCGGCTCTAAGTCAGTCCCGTTATTTGAAATTTTCTACGGAAACTGGAGTAGGTCAGAGAATCCGAGAGGTGAAGATGGCTTCTTGGATACTCAGGAATTGACCCACAATCCAGAGTAGAAAATCTTATAAGGAGGAACTGACTTAGCTCACACGCCATGTCTGGCGGTGGGCTATTTGTCGTTCATAAGAGAACCAAAGTCTGTTTTCGGACAGATTGTTTCAATATAAATGTAGAAAAGACAGACGTGCGCAGATGTATAGGCGCAGTGAAGAGGGGAACGAGAGATGTTTAATCCTGATAACAATTATGAGAAATTTAAAAATAAGGTCTGGCTGTCCTCACCTACCATGTATCCTGATTCCATGCGTTATGTGATGGAAGCTTATGAAACCAACTGGATGTCTACTGTGGGAGCGAACATCAACGAGGTGGAGAAGCAGATCTGCGAGAAGGTGGGCTGCAAGTATGCCGTTGCGCTCTCTGCTGGTACTGCCGCCCTGCATCTGGCTATGAAGCTGGCAGGTGAAAATGTGTATGGTAAACCGGCTCCCGGAACGGGTGCGCTCTCAAAACGTCTTGTAGCAGCGAGCGATATGACTTTCGATGCCACGGTGAACCCCATTGTCTATGAAGGCGGTATCCCTGTGTTCATTGACACTGAGTACGACACTTGGAATATGGACCCGGTTGCGTTGGAAAAAGCCTTTGATCTGTATCCTGAGATTAAAGTGGTTGTAGTGGCACATCTCTATGGCACACCCGGAAAGATCGACGAAATCCGGGAGATCTGCAACCGGCACGGTGCGGTGATTATCGAGGACGCTGCGGAATCTCTGGGCGCATCCTATAAGGGTGTTCAGACTGGAGTGTTCGGTACATACAATGCTATTTCCTTTAATGGAAACAAAATCATTACTGGTTCGTCTGGCGGTATGCTGTTGACTGACAGTAAGGAAGCAGCAGACAAGGTTCTTAAATGGTCTACACAGTCCAGAGAACGTGCGGCATGGTATCAGCATGAGGAGCTTGGCTACAACTACCGCATGAGCAATGTGATTGCTGGTGTTGTCCGTAATCAGATTCCACATTTGGAGGAGCATATTGCCCAGAAAAAGGCAATCTATATGCGTTACAAGGAAGGCTTGAAAGACCTTCCGGTGCAGATGAATCCTTATGATGAGAAGAACAGTGAGCCGAACTTCTGGCTAAGCTGCATGATCATTGACAAAGACGCTATGTGCAAGCAGGTCAGAGGGGAGCAGGAAGCCCTCTATGTTGGAGAACATGGAAAGAGCTGTCCTACCGAGATTCTGGAAGCTATCGCCAGCATCAACGCAGAAGGTCGTCCGATCTGGAAGCCCATGCACATGCAACCGATTTACCGCATGAATCCGTTTGTAGTCCGTGATGGAAACGGCAGAGCTAGAACCAACGCTTACATTGATGGCGGTTGCTTGGATGTAGGTATGGATATCTTTGAAAGAGGTCTGTGCCTGCCGAGTGATAATAAGATGACGGTTGAGGAGCAGAGAAAGATTATTGAAGTTATTAGGGCTTGCTTTGAGTAAGAATAGTGGGCTGAGGAGCTGACACAGAGAGACACTAGAAGGGAACCGATTTGAAGATAAACACAAAGAAATGGCTAAACTTCCTTTTCGTTGCGTACTGCCTATTCATGCTATGGGTGACGCTCTTCTCAAGAAAGCCGAGTACGCATCGTTTTGAGTTAAGCATTTTCTGGTCATTTCGGGAATTGTTCAGCGGGCATCCGGATGGTGTGAAGGATATCGTTCAATATCTGGATAATATTCTATTTTTTATTCCATTTGGCTTTCTTTTGCCGTGTAAGAAGAACTCAAAGCAAGTTGCTCATATAGCTTTTGCTGCATCAGTTGTAATTGAACTATCGCAGTATGTGTTCGCATTAGGACTAGCTGAAACGGACGATGTGATCAGTAATGTTTTAGGTGGATTGATTGGATTTTGGCTCTACCGATTGACAAAGAAGTATGAGGAAGAGAAGTTAATGAATCGAAAACAAGGTATCTATGAAAAGTACATAAAGCGGATATTTGATATAGTCTGCTCATTGGCAGCGATCATAGTATTCTGCTGGCTCTATGTCATCATTGCCATTCTGGTTCGCGTGAAACTTGGCTCACCAGTTCTGTTCAAGCAACCACGCCCGGGTATGGATGAAAAGATTTTCTATCTCTATAAATTCCGCACAATGACAGATGAACGAGACGAGAATGGAGAGTTGCTGCCAGATGAGGTAAGACTGACAAAGTTTGGCAAATGGCTGAGGAGCACGTCGATGGACGAACTTCCAGAGGCTTTCAATATTCTCAAGGGTGACATGAGCGTGATTGGTCCTCGTCCTCAGCTTGTCCGGGATATGACTTTTATGACTGCAGAACAGAGAAAGAGACACTGTGTAAGACCAGGGCTGAGTGGTCTGGCCCAGACCAGAGGCAGAAATGCACTTTCATGGGATGGAAAATTGGCAACTGATCTGGAATACATAGAGCACATCACCTTCTTTGGAGATGTGAAGATTATCTTTGATACCGTGAAGCAGGTGTTCTTCAAAGAGAAGGGACTGGAGAATAGTGATATTGATGAGGTTGATCTCACGGATGATTTTGGTGATTACCTGTTGAAGGCGGGAAGAGTTAGTAAGGAAGAATACGATAAGAAGCAGGCTGAAGCTAGAAAGCTATTGGGTCTGTGAGAGAATGGTTAATTTGGAAACTACCGAGAAAAAGGTAGAAAAGGTTGTTGAGTTCATTAGGAAGCACGCTGAGTATTTGATGTGATGGAAGATGAGCTGAAAAACGGGAGGTTAATAGCAAATGAGTCTAGCAAAAATACTATATCGAGTAATCAATAAAAAAGAGCCTCCTGAAGACTATAATTACAGTATATTTGGTTTAATCATGAAGCCTATTCGTAAATGGCTTACTAACACAGTCGCTTCAAATTGTCCGTTTAATAAGTTGCGAATTTGGCTATATCGGCTTGCTGGTTTTAAGATAGGCAAGAATACTTTCATCGGCATGCACTGCTACCTAGACGATATGTGCTATGACTTGCTAACTTTCGGCGATGATGTAATCGTTTCTTATGGCGTCTATTTTGCATGTCATGGAAGAAATCAGGGGCATTTATCAATCCATGTGGATGATAGAGCGTACATAGGCATGAGAGCGAGCATTATAAGCAAAAACGCAGATGGGCAGAGCCAAGGAGTGCGAATTGGAAAAGATTCCGTTATTGGAGCCTGTACCTTGGTGAATCGTAATATTCCAGACGGTGCAACAGCTGTGGGCACCCCATGCAGAATAATCAAAGAAAAGGTTAATTCAGATGAATGATTTAGTTTCTATTATTATGCCGTCCTATAATACGGCTCCATATATCAAGGAGACAATCCAATCTGTTCTGGATCAGACATACCAGAACTGGGAACTCATCATTGTGGATGACTGTTCGACAGATAACACTGATGAGGTCGTTGCATCCATAAAGAACGAGAGGATTAGGTATCTCAAGAATGATAAAAACAGTGGTGCTGCAGTCAGCAGAAATAGGGCATTAAGAGAAGCTAAAGGAAGATGGATTGCTTTCCTTGACTCCGACGATCTCTGGATGCCGGAGAAACTTGAGAAGCAAATCTCCTTCATGGAGAAAAACGGCTATTCCTTCTCATACACAAATTACGAAGAGATAGATGTTGAAGGAAAAGAGACAGGAGTTAGGGTTACAGGCCCTACGAAAGTCACAAGGACCGGGATGTTCCACTACTGCTGGCTTGGATGCCTTACGGTTATGTATGACCGCAATGTGGTCGGCCTGATCCAGATTGAGGACATCAAGAAGAATAATGACTACGCCATGTGGTTGAAGGCGTGCAAGAAGGCTGATTGCTATTTGCTTGATGAGTATTTAGGAAAATACAGAAAAGGCAGAGCTGGAAGCGTCAGCACTCAAAGTATCAAGACCATGATTGGCTGGCACTATAAGCTTTTCAGAGAAGCTGAGAAGCAGGGAACTGTAAGTAGTTTGATAAACACTGGAAGGAACCTGGTATTCGGGTTTTATAAGAAAAAAAGGTATGTGAAGAGGTAATGGTAAAGGTTTGTGTTATAGGTCATTTTGCATTTGGAGAGAATTTGTTAAATGGACAAACGGTTAAAACAAAAATCGTGGCAACGGAGCTCGAGAGACAGCTCGGATCACCAGAAATAAGGCAAATTGACACTCACGGTGGAATCAAGTCCCTTCCTAAGACGGTATGTAAGTTAATTTGTGCGTTCGTACAATGCAAGAACATTATAATCATGCCAGCTCAGAATGGATTAAAAGTGTTTGCGCCACTATGCACAGTTATAAATAAAATCTTCAATCGAAAGCTTCATTATGTTGTAATTGGCGGTTGGCTTCCTGAATATTTGGAAAGTGAACCCAAACTTAAATCATGTGTAAGCAAACTTGATGCGGTTTATGTTGAAACGCATAACATGAAAATGAAATTGAATCAAATGGGGCTACGCAATGTAACCGTGATGCCTAATTGTAAAAACCTCAATATTGTAGATTCTTTAGATGTTTTTGATAAGCCATATAAACTTTGCACTTTTTCTAGAGTGATGCGAGAAAAAGGCATAGAGGATGCTGTTAATGCTGTTAAGTATGCAAACGAAGCTTTAGGAGAAGAATACTACAATTTAGATATATATGGACAAATTGATGCAAACCAAAAGCAGTGGTTTGAAGATTTGAGTAAAAAACTTCCTTCATATGTACGATACGGTGGAGTAGTAAGTTTTGATAATACTACAGATGTTTTAAAAAGATATTTTGCTCTTCTATTTCCTACTTTTTATGAAGGAGAAGGATTCGCCGGAACGGCAATTGATGCGTTTGCAGCAGGTGTTCCAGTAATAGCGAGCGACTGGAAATACAACAGCGAAATAATACAAAACGGAAGAAATGGAAAATTGTTTCCTCCAAAAGATTACAAAAAACTTGCAGAGATATTAATAGACTTTGCGAAGAATCCGAACACGTGTTATTCGATGAGACCTCAATGTATAAGCGATGCTCATTCTTATAAACCAGAAGTAGTATTAAAAGTATTATTTGACAATCTTGATTTACAGTAATTGAGGCACGAAATGGGAATTAGCATATATAAAATCAAAAAATGGGTAAAGATGCTGACAGGAAACAGTATTTCTCATGTCAACCAGGGCGTTGGAAGATTATTCTCGAGAGATGAAGTAAGAGGATATTATAATGATTTAACGGAAAAAGTTACTAAAAGGGAAGCCTTTGAAGGAAATGTGCCGGTGTCTTTTGTAGATACAGGTGAGAAGATATACTTTCCTATCGAGATTTTTCAATATGGTTTAGCTGCATATGATTTATTCTTGGAAACTAAAGATCCTGTAATGCTTGAGAAAGTAATAAGCTGTGCGGATTGGGCTGTAGAAAATCAAAAAGAAAATGGTGCCTGGGTGACTTTTGCTTATCAAAATGAAGACGAACCATATTCTTCAATGGCACAGGGAGAGGCAATTTCTCTTCTTATTAGGGCTTATAAAGAAACAAGTAAAAATAGCTATCTCAGCACAATCGAAAACGCAATGTCTTTTTTGTGCACATCACTTCAAAATGGCGGTGTCCTAGATGATTCGAATGGGCGAATTGTATTCCGCGAGTGTACATTCTTACCTCTGGTTTTGAATGGTTGGATATTTTCGATTTGGGGTATATGGGACTATTGCCTATATTTTAAGAACGGTAGATATGAAGAGTTGCTAAAAAGGACTCTTAACTCACTCGAAGAATTATTACCAGAATTTGATACTGGATATTGGTCTTTATATACGATAGATGGTCGTATATGCAGCCCTTTTTATCATAAATTACACATCGCGCAACTTAGAGTGATGGGTAGTTTGACCTCCAATCCATTGTTTATCAGCTATGCGGATAAATGGGAAGGCTACCAGAATAACAAGTTGTATTCTTTGGTTGCGTTTATAAAAAAAGTGATTCAGAAACTGATGGAGAGGTGAGAAGCATGAAGATAATTCAGATTATGCCAGAGTTTGGGTTAGCTGGTGCTGAAATTATGTGCGCAAATCTTACGCTAGAGTTAGCTCATTGCGGGAATGAAGTAGTAGTTGTTAGTTTGTTTGATTATCATTCAGCTATTACAAAAAGGCTTGAAGAGAATGGGATAAAAATCATTTATCTAGGGAAAAAGCGTGGGCTAGACTTATCAATGATTACTAAATTGATATCTGTATTTAAGTCGGAACGTCCTGATGTGATTCATACACATCGATATGTGATGGAGTATGTGGTTCCAGCAGCTATAATATGCCGCATTAAAAACAGGGTACATACTGTGCATAACATAGCACAGAAAGAAGTTAAGCCTGGAGCACAAAAACTCCATTACGTTTTTTATCATGCATGCGGTGTTATTCCGGTAGCGCTAAGTCCAGAAATCCAAGACACAATTAGTTCTATATATAAACTTGAATTAAATTGTATACCTGTAGTGTATAACGGAATTGATCTGAGTAAGTGTATCCCTAAAGAAAGTTGGAGTAATGAAGGGGTATTTACTTATTTACATATTGGTAGGTTTTCCAAACAGAAAAACCATGAGATGCTTATTAAAGCATTTAAAATTGTAAAGAGAAACTTTAGCCGTGCAAAGTTGCAATTAATAGGAGTAGGGGAACTACAGGATACAATAAAGCAATTAGTTATTGAGAATGAACTCGAACATGATGTGGAGTTTTTAGGATTGCAAGATGATGTTTATCCATTTTTACACAACGCAGATGCTTTCGTCTTGCCATCGCAGTATGAAGGAATGCCGATGACATTGATTGAGGCGATGGGTACGGGATTGCCGATTGTTGCAACTGAGGTTGGTGGTATTCCAACGATGATTGATTCAGAATGTGGGATACTAACAGCTGTTGATGTTAAGGCTATTGCAGATGGCATGCTTTCGCTTAAGGATTGTAAGATAAATGAAAAGTTAGGAAGAAATGCATTGCAAAGATCAATCGCATTCTCTGCAGAGAAAATGTGTGAAGATTATATATCAATCTACAGAAAAGGTATGTTGGAATGAATTCAAAGTATTGGTTTATTACACAAAATGCCATTATTGCATTAATTACTTATAGCTTGATGACAGGTAGTTCAGTGCTGATGAATGTGGCTGTCATTTTTTCAGCGATTTATATATGCTTTGCTGATTACACCTATTCATTTCTTTTTTTATTGGCAGTTACAGTATTTGAGAATGCATTCAAATTCAATGGGATTCTCGCGTGGTTTTTCTTGGTTGTAATTGTCTTAATTAAATACATTATGTCCACTCATTTCAAAATCAAGAAAAAAAGTACAGTTGGTTTTATAGCATTTATTTTATTGCTACTTATTGAATTGCTAGATGATACACTTAATTTCGGAATAAATGGACAAATGCTGACTACAATAGTCTTGATTCTGTACTTTGCTTTTTTATTTTCAGATCAAGTTATTATACAGTTAGACGAGCGGAACATAGTATTATCACTTGGAACATCATTCTTTTTCGCTGTTGTTTATTTGCTGAGCCAATATGGAGGGCTAACTTCTTTTATTTCAAAGTTTATGACCAGTTCGTATGCTTATCGTTTTGGGCACTCATATGGTGACACTATCGGTGGGGCAATGGGTATCCCCATATATTCTTTGCTGATCATAAGCTTTTCGGTAGTCATTCTCTTAAAAAATAAAAGTAATACGAGTATAATTTCGAATCTATATATTCTATTTTTGAATGCTATTTCAATAGTCTTTGGGGCATTAACGATTAGTAGGTCATTTTATGTGGGTTTGGCAATAATCGTAGTATTTTTCTTACTGGGGAAATCAGAAGAAAGAGCCAGCTGGAAAAAAATTTTATTCATATTAGTGGGGATAATTGTTGCAATAGCGGTATTCCGAATGTTTTCTGCTGTAATAAATCAGACATTTGATAATTTGTTTATGAGAATTGACATGGATGCCGAAAGAGGAGGCACGGGAATTAGAACACACATTTGGCAATCGGCGTTTGAATACCTCTTTGAACATCCGATTGGCATTTTGTTTGGCTTTGGAAGCAATGGTTATCAGCTGATTGGACAAAACAGCAATCTTCTGTTCTCGGCCGGAACACATAATTTGTTCGTTGACTTAGTTATGTCGTGGGGATTTGTTGGCTCAATATGTGTTTTAGTGCTCATAACTGACTATTTACCTATTGCGGTAGGATTCAAGTGCGCGAGAAATTGGTTGCCGATTATTTTACCTATCATTACACTGATAATATTTTGCTTGATTGCTATGCGAACAAATTCAATTAAGACTTTCATATATCTTTTCGCATGTATTTCGATAATAAAACGTTATTATATAGAAGAATTGGAGGAGGAATAATGATCCCAAAAATAATACACTGTTGTTGGTTTGGTGGAAATCCTATGCCTCAGAAAGTTAATGAGTATATTGATGGGTGGAAATCTCTCAATCCAGATTATGATATTATGGTGTGGACAGAGGCAAATTTTGACTATACTCAGAACAGGTATATGAGGGAGGCGTATGAAAACAAAAAGTGGGCCTTTGTCACAGATTATGTTCGACTGAAAGTACTATATGACTATGGTGGAATATATATGGACACCGACGTTCAGGTAGTAAAAAATCTTGATCCCCTGCTAGATAATAAAGCTTTTTCAGGTTTTGAAGGACCGGACAGAATTCCAACTGGAACGATGGGGGCAGAGAAGCATAGTCGATGGATTGAGCTTCTACTTCATGACTATGATGATAGACCATTTGTGTTGGAAGATGGAAGCTTTGACTTAACAACAAATGTGAAAACAATCACTGATACAACATGTGCAAATTATCCCATAAAACTGAACAATACCTATCAAAATCTGGGGGACGTAACTTTTTTCCCGTTTGACTACCTGTGTGCAAAGGATCTTAAGGATGGAGTTGTAAAGGTGACAGAAAACACATACACAATTCATCACTTTAATGGATCGTGGACGACTCCAAAGAAAAAGATAATCAATAAGATGAATAAGTACTTTGGAAATGGATTTGTAAAAAAACTGGTAAACCTTAAAAGAACACTGCAAGGAAAAAGTAAAATATGAGATTAACGATTTTTACTCCTGTGTATAACAGAAGAGACTTAATAATGAGACTCTACCACAGTCTAGAAGCCCAAACATGTAAAGAGTTTACTTGGTTAGTAGTTGACGATGGGTCTACCGATGGAGTTGAAAATGTTTTATTAAGCTTAAAAGAAACAGCCTCATTTCCAATTGAATATATTTATCAAGAGAATCACGGAAAGCATACTGCTCATAATGCTGGAGTCCGCGCCTGTAGTACGGAATTGTTTGTCTGTGTTGATTCTGATGATACTCTGTTACCCAATGCGGTAAGGACTATATTGGAAGTCGACCACAAGTATTCAGAAAAACATATCTTGGGATATTATTTCCGAAAAATTGACACAAAGGGAAATATTTCCGGAGGTAGTTTTGAGTTAAAAAGAGAATATGTGGGTTTAAGGGATCTGTATCATAAATATAATTTTAAAGGTGAGCTGGTAATTGTTCTCAAAACCGACTTAGTACGAGAATATGAATTTCCGGTGTTTGAAAATGAAAGATTCGTAAGTGAACTTGTTTTTTATAATGAAATTAATCACATAGCTCCAATGGTATGGTTTGATGAAGTAATCTATCAGTATGAGTATCAGGAAAGTGGCTACACAAAGAATGCAAGTCGTCTTATCGGCAATAATCCATATGGAGCAGCATGTGGATATCTTTCAGAGGCGTATTTCTCAACTAATCTAGTGAGCCGCGTGAAAAGCTACGCAGAATATGCCGCTATTACCGATGTTTTTTTACTTAATAAGCAAAGAATACCACGGAAGAGGATTGGCGTAATTGTTATTCTTCTGGCTAAGATTCTTAATCGACACTATGTGAAATTGTTTCTTCAAATTAAAAACAGAGAAAGATGATCAAAAATGAGAAAAATAGCGATACTGACGTTTCATAGAGCGTTAAATTACGGAGCATTGCTTCAAGCATTCGCCCTTCAGCAAGCCCTCAATGAGAGTGGAACAGAAATTGAAGCCGAAATATTAGATTATAGAAATGAAGTGCTTGAAAAAATGTATTATTATCCCAGGTTGAGAGAACGGCATAATATTAAGAGTATTGCCAAGTATTTTCTTCAGGGAAGAAATGAATTGCGCAGAAGAGAAAGATTTGAATGCTTCAGACATTCAAATTTACCTATTAGCAGTAAAGTCTACACTACTTCGAATGTTAGGGATGCCAATCAAGAGTATGATGCTTTTATTGTTGGGAGCGATCAGGTGTGGAATTATAAAGCACATTCTTTTGATGAAAACTACTTCCTTGGATTTGTTCAGGATAACACAAAGAAAAAGTCCTACGCTGCAAGCTTTGGAATAAGTGCACTGCCTGATGATCAAATGCCACGATATCGAGCACTACTTCAATCGTTCGGATTATGCTCAGTACGCGAGGAACAGGGCATAGAAATATTACGGCAGGTAGGTATAAGTTCAGCTAGAATTGATATTGACCCATCATTTTTGTTAGAAAAACAAGATTGGATTAGACATTTCTCAATAAGTAAGAGTAAAGAAAAATACATTTTTGCATACTACTTTGAGCTTACTCCAACAATGAAGAAGTTTGTTGAAGAGTTGTCCAAGAAGACAGGATATTATGTGAAATATCTAGGCAATGCTTTACATAGCCCGTTCGACTGCCCTTGTAAAGCTGATAAAACTGCTGGTCCGATTGAGTTTATCGATGCGATTTATAATGCAAGTTACGTCGTTACAAATTCTTTTCACGGAACTGCATTTGCAATCAATTTCAACATACCTTTTTTTGTGGAATTATTGAAGTCAGATGCTAAAGTAAACAGCCGTATAGAAAATATATTATCGGCTACAGACTTGGTGCAGAGACAAATTGTCAACTATTGTAACGTAGAAGATGCAATGAGCCACGATATTGACTGGGATGCGGTTAATAAGCGCGTGTCTGATATGCGAACATATTCTATGGATTATATTAAGGAATTAGTGAAATTATGGAAATAGTCGAAAGAGACTGGTGCTGTGGATGTGGTGCCTGCAAAGAAATATGTCCTAGAACAGCTATTTGCATTCAAAAGGATACTGAAGGATTTTGCTATCCTGTTATTGATTCTAATAAATGTATTGAGTGCGGTTTGTGTAAAAAGGTTTGCGGTGTTGTAAATTTCGACAAGGTGAAAAATCATCCAATACAAGTTTGTGGGGCAAAAAATAAGGATGATAGTATTCGGATGGATAGTTCCTCAGGTGGAAGCTTTTCTGCTTTTGCGGAATTGGTGCTTAAGCAAAATGGTATTGTGTATGGTGCTGCTTCTGTAGATAATGTCATTCGGCACATACGAATTGATTCAGAAGAGGACATCTATTTACTTCGTGGTTCTAAATATGTACAGAGTGATATTGGAAGCAGTTTTGAAGATGTAATCTCTGATTTGAAGGCGGGAAAAAAAGTGCTTTTTTCTGGAACGCCGTGTCAATGTGCTGGTCTGAAGAATCTCCTTGATGTTAAGAAAGTTGAATCTACTAATCTTATACTCATTGATTTTGTGTGCCATGGCGTATGCAGTCCGAGAGTCTTTGCTGATTACATTCAGTATTGCAATGAAAGATATAAAACACCAATTGCTGAACACAGGTTCAGGGATAAAATCAAGGGCTGGGGAAAGCATACAGAATCAAATATTTTGCAGAATGGAACAAAAGACTCTGAATCCTTTATTTCTCAAATGTTCAAATCTGTCTTTCATTCAAGTTTAGCACTTCGCCCCTCTTGCTATAATTGCAAGTTTACTACTACTCAGAGAGTTGGCGATATCACAATGGCAGATTTTTGGGGATTGAAAAGGAGCAAGCCTGATCAGTATGATGAAAAAGGAGTTTCTTTACTATTAATAAATACAGAGCAAGGGAAAACAATAGTAAAGAATGCTTCCAATTTGTATTTCTTTGACGCATCACTACAGGATACTGATCAACCAATGCTCGAACATCCAACCGAAAAACCGAGTTCACGGCCTGCATTTTGGGAAGTTTATTTGCGCGGATTTGATAAAGCAATGATTAAGTATTTCCATGCTGGTAAAATTAGACGTTTTTTTACAGAAAGAATAAAGATGATATTAAAAAGATAGATTTATCGAGGTGAGGTAATTGAATACTAAGTCGAGAACATATAATGTTTTATTTAATGCGGTAGCGAATATCGGTGGGCAAATTTTGACACTAGTATTTAGTTTTCTAACCCGTATTGTATTTATCCATGCATTTGGAGAAAGTTATTTAGGAATCAACGGATTATTTACAAATATACTGTCTGTCTTATCACTAGCAGAGTTGGGCGTGAGCAGTACAATTGTGTATTGTATGTACAAGCCAATTGTAGATAAAGACTATCACCGTCTGACAGCCTTGATGAATTATTATAAAAAGCTATACCGTGTTATTGGCACTGTAGTTGCTGTTATTGGTTTGATTTTAGTTCCTTTTCTCGACAAGCTTGTAAATCTTGATGTAGATATAGGCAATGTCACTTTTTATTATCTGTTGTATTTGCTTAATACTGTTTCGTCTTATTTTCTGGTGTATAAGACTGCAATACTTACGGCAGATCAGAAAAGCTACATTATAAAGATTTGTCGTGTTGCAATAACAGCGGTACAATTTGTTGTTTTAGCGATAGTGGCATTGGTGCTAAAAAATTTTTATGCATATCTATCATTACAAATTGGGTTTTCGATTCTTCACAATGTAATTTGTTCTAGAATTGCACAAAAGCAATACCCGTTTATTGCCGATAAAGCTGAGCTGGAAAAAAGTGAAAAAAATAAAATCTGGTCTAATATTTTTTCTATGTTCAGTTATCAAGTAGGAAATGTCCTCCTTAATAATACGGATAATATACTAATTTCCATTTTGGTAAACACAGTTGCTGTTGGTTTTTATTCCAATTATTCGATGATTGTTCTTTCTGTCGGGACGTTTCTTCAGCTCTTGTTTTCATCAATTCAAGCAAGTGTTGGAAATTTAGCAGCAGAAGGAAATGAGACCAAACAATATCAAATATTCAATGTCATCCAGTTTATGAGTTTTTGGACGACTTCGTTTTGCGTGGTTTGCTTTATGGTACTCTTTCAAGATGCGATTACTATCTTGTACACGGATCATTATCTGTTAGGATATGATATTGTTACTGTTTGCGCAATAAACTTCTATGTTCAATATATTCTGTATCCGATTTATTGTTATCGTAGTACCGTTGGTCTATTTCGACAAACAAGATGGATCATGTTATTTACAAGTGTCATAAACATAGTTCTTTCAATTGTATTTGGAAAAATATGGGGTTTGTTTGGAATTTTACTTGCAACAAGTATATCTCGTATAGTGACGAATTTCTGGTATGAGCCAATCAAACTATTTCACATTTACTTTAAACAAAATGCAGTTCAATATTTCCTAAAACAGTTTGGGGCGGCAGCTATTACAATTGTACTTGTGATTCCAATGGTGTGCATTTCTAGATGCATGGATGGGATGGATCTATATTTGAGATTTATAACCAAAATTGCTATGTGCATTATTATTCCCAATACAGTGTTTTTTGTCTTGTTTAGAAAAACAACTGAGTTTAGGTATTTGCGACAAATTGTTGAGAAAAAATTGAAGCTCAGCCGATAGAAACTAAAAGTATGAATAGTATAACAAAGAGGAACGAAGCATGAAGAAAAAAGTAATGTTAGTCTTTGGCACGAGGCCCGAAGCAATCAAAATGTGCCCATTGGTAAATGAGCTTAAGACCAGAGAGTCTTTAGAAACCATCGTGTGTGTAACAGGTCAGCACAGACAGATGTTGGATCAGGTTTTGAACACCTTCAATGTAGTCCCGGACTATGACCTTTCCATCATGAAACAGGGCCAGACACTGTTCGACATCACGACGGGAATTCTTGAGAGAATCAAGGCCGTACTTGAAGAAGTGAAACCGGATGTAGTTTTGGTCCATGGCGATACTTCCACAACTTTCGTAACAGCCCTTGCATGTTTCTACCTGCAGATTCCTGTTGGTCATGTTGAGGCGGGCCTTCGTACATATAATATCTACTCTCCGTACCCTGAAGAGTTTAACCGTCAGGCTGTGGGAATCATCTCCCAGTACAACTTTGCTCCAACACAGATGGCAGCAGACAATCTGGTCAGAGAGGGTAAAGACCCTTCAAAAATTTACATCACCGGCAACACGGTCATTGATGCTATGCAACATACGGTGAGAGAAGATTATACCCATCCTGAACTTGAGTGGGTTGGAGATGGTAAGCTCATCTTCATCACAGCTCATAGAAGAGAAAACCTTGGTGAGCCGATGCACCACATGTTCAGGGCTATTCGCCGTGTACTTGATGAACATCCTGAGTGCAAGGCTGTCTATCCAATCCATATGAATCCTGTGGTGCGCAAGGCTGTGGATGAGGAACTTGGCGGGTGTGATCGCATCCACATCATTGAGCCGATAGAAGTGTTTGATTGCCACAACTTCGAGGCAAGGTGCCACCTCTGCTTAACCGACTCTGGTGGAATCCAAGAAGAGGTTCCTTCTTACGGAAGACCGGTATTGGTCATGAGAGACACAACTGAAAGACCAGAAGGTGTGAAGGCGGGGACATTGAGACTGGTGGGCACAGATGAGGAAGTAATCTATAAGAACTTCAAGGAGCTACTTGAAAATCAAGAGGCATATGATGCTATGGCCAAAGCTTGCAATCCGTATGGCGATGGACATGCGTGTGCAAGAATAGCAGATATTTTGGAAGGAAAGGAATACCAGCCGTGGGTGGCTGAGTAAGGGGTAAATAATGGAGCCAAATAATGAGAATAACCGAATTCTAATCGGGGGGGTACAGGAATGAAGCAATTAGCTTAATTCGTTTTCTCTCTATGCTAATGATTATCAGTTGCCACATAATGCAGTATTACGACCTTGAACTTGCTTGGTGGTTCAATGTTGGTGTGCAGATTTTTCTGTGTATATCAGGATTTTTGTATGGGCAGAAAAACATTGAAGATGCGACTGATTTTTACAACAAAAGATTTAAGAAGATTCTAATTCCTTATTATTTGGTTTTCATACCATTTGGAATCATCGAATTTATATTTGCTAGAGATGTCTTTTCTACTAAAGCTTTTGCGATGGGACTTATTCTTTGCTCGACGATTAAAGGGGCTGAGCATCTCTGGTTTATCCCAACTATATTAATGTGTTATCTAATCACGCCACTCTTGCAGGGGTATAGGAATAAATGTGTTGAAGGAAAAAGAACAATCGTGATTTTCACTGTGTTGGGTGTAATCATCACATCAGTTCTCATCCAGGGATTCACAACCTTTAATCCTGCATGGATTTGTTGCTATTTGATTGGGTATGCTCTTGGTATGAATGAAAAAGGCAAGTATATAAGAGGAAAAGTATTGATGGCTATTACTGGAATAATTGCGGTTGCCGGAAATGCTGTACAAATCTATTGTGATTACATCGCCAGCATTGATTTCAGCGGTTTTGGAATAATCAAAAATTACAACCACGTCATGTTAGGAGTTTTCATCTTCTTGCTACTGAAGGTGATATTTGAAAAAGTGGATTTGAACGGAATTGGGAAACTGCTCAAATTATCAGATGCATATAGTTTTGAAGTTTACCTAGTTCATCAGCTCCTGATTTTAGGACCATTTAGCTTAATGGCATTAACAGGGTATTCCTTGATAAATATTTTGATCGTGTTACTTGGCATTTGTGTTCTTACACTTCTATTGAAAAAGGCAGAACAAATTGTTGAAGGAATGTTTATATCGAGGTGAGTTGAATTGTTCCATTTTCCCACATAATCTGCTGAATCGAAACTGAGAAAAAACTACGGTTTAGTTCGGTATTTTCCCAAAATCCTCAAACCATCCATCATAATCTGTCAGAACCAATCATCACAAACCAAATGAAGTTCGGTAAATAACTAAACTGATTATAATGTGAGAAAAACATATGGTTTTGTGCGGTATACAATTGATTGCAGTAATAACAAAGGACAGGCGTTAAACTGTCTTTGGTTTTATACCAGATTTACATGGTCATTTTGTGCCGTAAGGAATCATGCAAAATAGCCATATCAATATAAGCTAGAGAAGTGTGGGCATACAGTAACGAACACATTCCAGTAAGGAGAGAAGCAAGATGAACAAGAAAATCGCAGTTGCAGGAACCGGTTATGTTGGTTTGTCCATTGCAACACTTTTAGCCCAACATAATCATGTTGTGGCAGTAGACATTATTCCTGAAAAGGTGGAGATAATTAACAACAGAAGGTCTCCCATTCAGGATGAATACATTGAGAAATATCTGGCTGAAAAGGAGCTGGATTTAACCGCAACGCTGAATGGAGAGTCGGCATATGAAGACGCTGAGTTTGTTGTGATCGCGGCACCGACCAACTATGACAGCAAGAAGAACTATTTCGATACTTCTGCGGTGGAATCGGTCATTAGGCTGGTTATGCAGGTGAACCCAAATGCCATTATGGTTATCAAATCCACTATTCCGGTCGGCTACACAGCAAGCATCCGTGAGAAGATGGGCAGTGAGAACATCATCTTCAGCCCGGAGTTTTTGCGGGAATCCAAGGCACTGTATGATAATCTCTATCCGTCCCGTATCATCGTTTCTACCGATGGAAGTGAGAGACTGAACGCAGCAGCAAAGACCTTTGCAGAGCTTCTCCAGGAAGGGGCAATCAAGGAAAACATAGATACCCTATTCATGGGCTTTACCGAAGCAGAAGCGGTCAAGCTGTTTGCCAATACATATCTTGCGCTCCGTGTGTCCTACTTCAATGAACTGGATACCTATGCTGAGATGAAGGGATTGAATACGCAGGACATCATCAATGGTGTGTGTCTTGACCCTCGTATCGGTTCCCATTACAACAATCCGAGTTTCGGTTATGGTGGTTATTGTCTGCCGAAAGACACTAAGCAGCTTCTTGCAAACTATGCGGATGTGCCGCAGAACATGATGTCGGCTATCGTAGAGAGCAATCGAACCAGAAAAGATTTCATCGCAGATCAGGTTTTGAAAAAAGCTGGCTACTACGCATATAGTGATTCGGTTTCTTATGACGCTTCTCAGGAAAAAACGGTGGTTGTGGGCGTGTATCGCCTGACCATGAAGGCTAACTCGGATAACTTCCGTCAGTCCTCCATCCAGGGCGTCATGAAGCGTATCAAAGCCAAAGGCGCAACAGTTATCATTTACGAGCCGACTTTGGAAGATGGCACGACCTTCTTTGGAAGCAGAGTGGTAAACAATCTGAGTGCATTCAAAGAGCAGGCACAGGCGATTATTGCAAACCGTTATGATAGTTGTCTGGACGATGTGAAAGAAAAAGTATATACTCGTGATCTGTTCCAACGTGATTGATTGAAAGTAAGCGCTCAATAATCGCCTATCCGCAAAAAACGGGAACCTCATCAGAGGTCCCCGTTCGTGGCCGGAGGCTTTTTCGCAGCACAGACAGTCCGCATCGTTGCGCTCCATGGTAAGAAAGCATTCAGCTTCTCCTGACTGGGATTTTTCCCAAGGTAGGGTAATTCCGTCAGTACTTGAAGCAGATATGTGTATGGTTCCAGCCCGTTGGCCTTTGCAGTCTCCACCAGCGTATAAACAATTGCACTGGAATCTGCGCCTTTTGGCGTATCACAGAACAGCCAATTTTTTCGTCCCAGTGTAAAGGGCCGGATGGCGTTCTCCGCAAAGTTGTTGGAAATATCTACTTCACCGTGGTCAAGGAATGCGCTCAAATACGGCTTCTGGTTCCGGGCGTAGGCAACCGCTTCCGCCAGTTTGCTCCCGGAGACTGGCTCCAGTGTTTCCACCCACCACCAATAAGCCTCAAGCAGGGGCTCCACCCCCACCTGACGCGCCGTTTTTCGTTCAGCAC
>JGI24707J26582_10000919_pt1 | contig 23441 bp, 18 predicted proteins | sample BioPla1DNA1_FD_26582 | JGI IMG/M metagenome (IMG submission 26582)
ATGTAGGTAGGATGCTCAATCTCGCATCATCAGACAGACGAGCGTGGTATGTATACAGAGACTTGAGAGCAAGTCCTGTGTTTATTTAAACATTGAAGAATGTTATTACGTTATTTAAAAAATTAACTTTCAAACACTTTCAAAAGCAACATTATAAAAACAACATTATCTATTATAAAGATCTCTAAATCTTTATGTGTTTCGTTATTATGTAAAAAAAGCTTTGTTTTATTTTCTTTTATCTAATAAGTTCTAATGTTTCTTGTCCCAGTTGCTCAGCTACATATTTTCTAATAAAAGGTGCAGTGTACCCTTGATCAATAGACAACATATCTTGCAAAGTGCCATTATATATAACATATCCACCAAGATTACCACCCTCAGGGCCTAAATCTATTATATGATCACAATGTGTTATTACTTCTAAATTATGTTCTATCACTATAACTGTGTTGCCCATATCAACGAGTCTATCGAGTGTTTTTAATAAATTAGAGATATCTTCGAAATGTAATCCAGTGGTAGGTTCATCTAATATATATAGAGTTTTACCTGTAGATCTTTTTATTAGTTCAGTAGCTATTTTGACCCTTTGTGCTTCACCACCGCTTAGAGTTACAGATGACTGTCCTAGTCTTATATAACCCATGCCTATATCATTTATTATTTTTATACTTTTCTGTAGACGCGAATTACCTTCAAAAAAATTATAAGCTTGCTGAAAAGTCATTTCTAAAACTTCACTAATATTTTTCCCTCTATATCTTATTTCTAATGTTTCTCTATTATATCTCTTTCCGTTACATGATGGACAGGTCGTGTATACATTATCCATTAATTTCATTTCATATACTAGATATCCAGTGCCCTTACAAGTGCTACACCTCCCATTACCTACATTAAAGCTAAATCTACTTTTGTTATAACCACGCATTTTAGACTCAGGTTGATTAGCAAAGATTTCACGTATATAATCAAAAATTCCTATGTATGTAGCAGGATTACTTCGTGGAGTGCGACCTATGGGAGATTGATCTATTATGATTACTTTATCTATATTCTCTAAGCCTTCTAATTTTTCATAAGGCAAACAGTTACGAAAAGATTTATTTAAAGCATTAAAAACAGCAGGATAAAGTGTCTCTGTGATCAGACTCGATTTACCACTACCTGATACACCTGTTATACCGATAAGTTTATTTAGTGGAAAGTTTACTGTGATATTTTTTAGATTGTGTCCATTAGCGCCAATGATGGTTAAGTTTTTTCCATTACCAGTCCTATGATCTAATTTTAGTTTAAATTTCTTTTTCCCACTAAGATATTGACAGGTTAAAGTATTGCATTGCATTAGCTCTTTTGGAGTACCCTGTGCTATGACTTTGCCACCTCGTTCACCTGCACCAGGACCGAAATCAACTATCTGATCTGCTGATAGCATCATGTCTCTATCATGCTCAACTACTATTATAGAATTGTCCAAATCTTTAAGTTTAATTAAAGATTTAATTAATTGATTATTATCTCTTGGATGCAAACCTATGCTTGGTTCATCTAGGATATATAAAACACCTGTAAGCCCAGTACCTATTTGGGTAGCCAAGCGTATTCTCTGGGCTTCGCCACCAGACAAACTATAAGTAGGTCTATTAAGAGTGAGATAAGAAAGGCCTACATTCAACAAAAAATTTACTCTTGTTTTTAATTCTTTTAAAAGCTCTTTTGCTATTAAATTTTGCTTTTCAGTCAAAATTTTTGGAAGCTTGTCGATCCAATAAATCAGATCAGATAGCTCCATATTAGCTATCTCAGCTATATTTTTATTATCTATTTTGAAATATAAACTTTCTTTTTTGAGTCTAGTACCTTCACAGGTAGGGCATATATTGACTACTTGAAATGTATTGGCCCATTTTCTCATCATTTGATTGTCAGCTTCAGCTAATTTGTTTACTATATTTATGATACCATCATAGCTTAATTGATAATTAGATGAGATGCCAATATTATCATATTGCATATGTATAATCTCATCGGTGCCATACAGTAAGGTTTGTATTAGTTCATCAGGAAAAACTTCAATTGGATCATCGAGTGTCAAATCATATTTCTTTAAAATCATTTCTAATTGCTTGAAGGTCCAATTATTTTTATACTTGCCAAAAGGAGCAATACCACCCTCGCGAAGGCTTTTTCTTTTATTAGGAAAAATTTTATCTATATCTATTTCATTAACATAACCCAATCCTCTACAAGTAGGGCAAGCACCATAAGGAGAATTAAAAGAAAAAGTATTAGGTTCTGGCATAGGATATGAGATACCACTATCTTCACACATTAAATTTTTAGAGTAATAAGTAGCCTTTTCATCATGTAATATTATCAGATTACCATTACCATATTTTAATGCTAATTCAATGCTATTTTTCAATCTTCTTATTTTATTATGGCTTACATCCAATTCATCGATCCATAATTCGATATCGTGAGTTTGATAACGTTCTAATTTTATGCCAGGTTCTATTGTAACAAGTTTACCATCTACTCTCATTTGTTCGAAGCCAAGCTTAGCATAGCGATCAAAAAGTTCTCTATAATGTCCTTTACGTGCTTGTACTAATGGGGCTAAGATATGTATATGCAGTCCTTTAAATTTTTCTAATATTTTTTTTATAATTTCATCGATAGAAAGCTGCAACATAGGTTTACCAGTTAAATAAGAATACGCTATTGAGACTTTAGCATATAAAAGTCTCAAATAATCATATATTTCTGTAACAGTACCAACTGTAGACCTTGGATTTTGAGAAATAGTTTTTTGCTCTATAGCTACTACAGGAGGTATTCCAGTAATATTATCTACATCAGGCCTATCAAAAACACCTACAAACTGCCTTGCGTAGGCACCAAAAGTTTCCATATATCTTCTTTGTCCTTCAGCATAAATAGTATCAAAAGCCATAGAAGATTTACCACTTCCACTCAATCCTGTGAAAACTATTAATTTATGTAAAGGTATTTCTATTGAAACATTTTTTAAATTATGTACTCGAGCTCCTTCTATTACTAGATAATCATTAGACATTATTGTTTTACTCCTAACATAAATAATTAATTTGCAAAGTTAATAAATTTTGATGAATTGATACGCAAAACTACTAAGGCTTTTAAGCATAATATTAACATAATAAAGTAAACTAATTTTTTTTTAACATACCTGAATCCGTGAATATAAAATAAAAATTTTAAATTAAAGATGTTAATTTAGAGAAGTAAAACCATATTTTAAATAATAATTTATGAGAACAGCTTACATTTGTGAATGCTATACATACTCCTATCGGAAGATACGGTGGTGCTTTGTCTAATGTTAGAACCGATAATCTTACAGTTTTAATTATTAAAGCTGTATTAGCTCGTAATCTGCATGTAGACACAAATGGAATAGATGAAGTAGTATTTTGTTGCTCTAGATTTAGCAGATAATAGAATCAAAACTTTCGCTCTTGATAGATTATTAAATCTTAAAATAACAGATATAAGTTTTTGTGAGTTTAAGGATTTTGATGCTAACGAGTATTTCAAATATTGTTTTGGCATAGTGAGACCAGAAAATGCTGTCGTTGAGGAAGTGAAGTTATCATTTACTCCCAAACAAGGCAAATATATTAAATCTCTACCATTGCATGCTACTCAAAAGATAATCATTGATAATGATGATGAGTTTGTAATCACACTTAGCATATTCATCACTTATGATTTCATTCAGGAGATATTGCAATATGGTGATGAAGTAAAAGTTATAAAACCAGATTCACTAGTAAAGACGATAAAGCAAATACACGAAAATGCTTTGAGAAGATACTAACTAGCAAATTATATAAAACAACGACATAAATAATTATACGTAATAATGAAAAATATTAAAAATACAGAGATAAAATGATTAAAATAGTTTAAAATTTTCGCTTAAACCCATCAACTCTTCACCCCGTCACCCCGTCACCCCGTCTCCCAGTCTCCCAGTCTCCCAGTCTCCTAGTCTCCCAGTCTCCCAGTCTCCCCGTCTCCTTCTCAACTTATCAACTAAATATATTAATTTCAGAACTTAAAAATTTATTAAATTTGCAAAAATAATTAAATGGACTCAGATACTATAAAAAGTTTAAATGCAAGAGGATTGATAGCTATAAATATTGATAGCAAAACAGAGTTGCTTTTTACTAATAGATGGCAAAAGCTCACTTCTTATAAAGATGCTAAGCATGATAAAGATTTTTATATAGCTTTTCCCGAGGCGATAGAATACGTAGAGGTACAATTCAAAAATGATAGAAAACAATTTTATAGAAATACAACTGGAATGCCATTAGAAATAGGTTCATTAGTAGCGGTAGAAGCTAATCCCGGTCATGATATTGGAGTAGTATGCCTGACAGGTCGCGAAGTCATACAACAAATGAAACGTAAAAAATCAAAGAATAACAATGGTGAATTATTGAATTTGTATAGAATAGCAAAAGAAAATGATATAGATAAATTTTTAGATGCTATCAAAAATGAGGAGAAAGTCATAAAGCAAACTAAAAAAATTATCAAAGAAAAAGGCTTAGAAATGAAATTGATAGATGTAGAATATCAGGGTGATGGCACTAAAGCTACTTTTTATTATATAGCTGATGAGCGTGTAGACTTTAGAGAACTCATTAAAACTTTAGCAAGTAAATTTAGAATAAGAGTAGAGATGCGTCAGATAGGTGCTAGACAAGAGACAGCTAAACTAGGATGGATAGGACCTTGTGGTAGAGAATTGTGTTGTTCTACATATAAATGTGTGTTTAGTTCTGTATCTATCACTGCTGCTAGTATTCAGCAATTAACATTAAATCCTCAACGTCTTGCTGGTATGTGTACTAAACTAAAATGTTGCTTGGCATATGAATTACCACTTTACGAAAAATTTATTACTAGTTTACCACCTACAGATATCCCATTAATTACTAAAGAAGCTAAAGCCACATATGTAAAAGCTGATATTTTCAAAAATGTAATGTATTACTCGTATGAAAATAGTGATTTATTGTTTGGCTTGCCTATATCTGCTGTTATACAAATACAAGAATTAAATAAAAAAGGCGAAATACCGGAAAAACTTGAAGAATTTGCGGTAATTAGTGAATACACTGTAGAAGAGAGTGTAAGTCAAGAAGATTTATCAAAATTAGAAGATGAATAATAATTTTTTTATTTTAATATTTATAGTAATATTATTACTTAGCTCTTGCAAGCAGGATAAGTATTATGATATACAATCCTTTGATGATGAAGTATGGGTTTATACAGAATGGAAGGAATTTGCTATTCCCATACCTGATACCATTAATCTATACAATTTTCATTTGCTTTTGCGTACTTCTCAAGAGTATCCGTATACTAATTTATATTTATTTGTGCAAAATATTCCTCCTACTGGATCTATATACGAAGATACATTATTGCTGATATTATATGATGAAAATGGCAAGCCTATCGGAAAAAAAAGCAATAAAAATTATATCTATGATTTTTTAATAAGAAAAAATTATATCTTCCCATCTACTGGTGTTTACACACTTTTAGTAACACATGGTATGAGAGATAGTATTTTGCCAGGTATAATAGAAATAGGATTCAAATTTGAAAAAGTAAATAAAAATGAAAGATAATTTTTTTTCGATCTTCAAAACTGAAGATGAAAATTTTAAAAAATTTTTAAAAAATCTTTGGATAATATTTTTTTGTATTCTAGGATTTATATTTATTTTTTTTATAGGTGTATATTATGGACTCTTAGGCCCTATACCTTCTTTTGAGCAATTAGAAAATCCTTTAGATAAATTTTCTAGCGAATTAATAAGTGTAGATGATAATGTGATAGGTAAATATTATTATGAAGAAAATAGATCTTGGGTTAGCTACAATGAGATAAGTCCATACGTTATACAAGCTTTAATAGCTACCGAAGATAAACGTTTTTATAAACATAGCGGGATAGATTTTAAAGGATTAGCTAGGGTATTTTTCAAAACTATAATAGGACAACAAAAAGGTAGTGGTGGCGGTAGTACTATTACTCAACAATTAGCAAAAAATTTATTTAAACGCCCTGATAATATTAACAAAATCAAACTAATAGGTATTAAATTTAGAGAATGGATGACTGCTATAAAATTAGAAAGAAATTATTCAAAAGATGAAATAATTGCAATGTATTTAAATACTGTGCCTTTTGGTTATCAATTATATGGAGTCAAATCTGCTTCATTATATTATTTTGGTAAAAATCCCAATGAAATCGATATAGATGAAGCTGCTATTTTGATAGGTATGTTAAAAGCTACTACTAGATTTAATCCTATTCTTAACCCAGAAAATGCCAAAAATAGAAGAAATATTGTTTTGAAGCAAATGCTTAAAAATCAATTTATTAATAAAGAACAATATGATTCATTAAAGGTAAAGGAAATCACAAAGCCAGAAACAAGTATCACAACTAAAACTGACGACCTTGCACCATATTTTCGTGAATATCTACGTCTGTACATGACTGCAAAGGAGCCTGATCATAAAAAATATAAGAATAAAGCTGATTACAAAAAGGCAAAAGAATTATGGGATAATGATCCATTATATGGATGGTGTAATAAAAATACAAAACCTGACGGCAAACCATACAATTTATATAGCGATGGACTACGTATATATACTACCATTGATAGTCGTATACAAAGATATGCTGAGGCAGCTGTAAGGGAGCATCTGAGTCAAGATTTGCAAAAAAAATTTTTCCAAGAAGCTAAACGAAGCAAATATGCTCCATTTGTAGGAGCAACTTCTCAAGCCGAAGTAGATAAATTGATGGATATGGCTATTAAACGCACTGATAGATATCTCAGTATGGTCAGAGATGGTTATAGTGAAAAGGAAATAAATAAAGCTTTTCATACCCCTACAGAAATGAGAGTTTTTAGCTGGCAAGGTATCAAAGATACAGTGATGACACCTTATGATTCTATAATATATCATAAATATTTCTTAAGAGCAAGCTTCGTAGCTATAGAACCACAAACAGGCTATGTAAGGGCTTATGTTGGCGGACCCGCATATAGTTTTTTCAAATATGATAATGCCGCTGTAGGCAAAAGACAAGTAGGATCTACTTTTAAACCTTTTGTATATGCTTCAGCTTTTATCAATGATCCTACTCTTACACCTTGTACTAAAGTGCCACTGATACCTGTTACTTTTGATATGCCCGATGGTTCTCAATGGACGCCAAGAAATTCTGGAAATGTACAAGAAGGTACTATGATAGAACTCTCGAAAGCTCTAGCTCTATCTATTAACTGGATTTCGGCTTTTTTAATTAAAGAAAAAACAACACCTGAAGCTGTAGTAGAATTAGCAAAATCGATGGGTATTACTGATACCATACCGCCAGTACCATCTATTTGCTTGGGTACAGCTGAATTAAAATTAATTGAGCTTTTAAGCGCCTTATCTACTTTTGCAAATTCAGGAGTAGCACAAAAACCTATCATGGTTACTAGGATAGAAGACCGCTTTGGTAATATAATTAGTGTTTTCCCTTATGGGGTTACTCATGAAGTTATGGACGAATTTACTGCTTACAAAATGATATCTTTGATGAAAGGTGTTGTAGATTATGGTACTGGTAGCAGAATTAGATATATTTATAAAATTCCTTATCCTGTTGCTGGTAAAACTGGCACCACAGACAATAATAGTGATGGATGGTTTATCGGTATTACTCCAAAATTAGCAGCTGGAGTGTGGGTAGGCGGTGAAGATATGCAGATACATTTTCGTAGTATGGCTTTAGGTCAAGGTGCTAGCATGGCATTACCTATTTGGGGACTTTTTATGCAAAAAGTCTACGCTGATGACTCGTTAAATCTGTATAAAGGTGATTTTGATAGACCAGCAGGCATGAGCTACGAGATGCTCTGTAATCCATCCACTACAGATGCTGATGGCTCGTCTATGCCATTTATTATGCCTAAGAAGAAAAAAACTTGGAATTAAAATGCGTAGAAAAACCCTACAAATTCCCATTGGCAATATATTAATTGGTAGTGAATATCCTATTATTATACAATCTATGACTAATACTTTAACATCTGATATTCAAAGTACTGTAAATCAGTGTATTAGATTATTTGATGCTGATGCTAAACTCGTTAGAATAACAGCTCGCAATCTGAAAGAAGCTGAATGTCTAAAATTGATTAAAAATGATTTAATAAATATGGGATATGAGCTACCTATTGCAGCAGATATTCATTTCAATCCACATTTAGCCAAAGTAGCTGCCAATTATGTTGAAAAAATACGCATCAATCCTGGTAATTTTGTTAATTTATTTCCTAATAATAAGTCATATACTAATGAGCAATATAAGTTAGAAGTAGATGCTATTAAAAATGAAATCGAAAAACTTTTACCTATCTTAGTAGCTAATAAAGTAGCTGTGAGAATAGGTGTAAATAAAGGTTCACTGTCTCAACGATTAATTGATAAATTTGGTAATACTACTGAAGCTCTCGTAGAATCTGCTATAGAAAATGTAAAAATTTTTAATAAGTTAAACTTTAATAATATTGTTATTAGCATTAAAACTAGTTCTGTTTATGAGACAATAGCTGCTAATAGGCTATTAGTATCTAAACTCGACAAACTAGGACTTTATTATCCGATCCATCTCGGCGTCACTGAAGCTGGTATAGACAAAGAGGGTATTATCAAATCCTCAGTAGCCATTGGCAATTTATTATTAGATGGTATAGGTGATACTATTAGGGTTTCTTTAACTGGTGATCCAGTAAAAGAAATTTCTGTAGCTGAGACAATTATCAAGACCTATCAAAAATTTTTACCTTTACCACCAATGCCGACTTATAGTTATACTTTAGAGAATGCTCCTAAAATATTTACTATCAATGATTTAACTACTGAACATCTTGATTTAAATAATCTATTCATAGACCTTCCAAAAAATAGGCCTTTCGATTTCATAGCAAATAAATTAAAAACTGTCGAACAAGTGAATATCAAAATAGATATTGATAAATTTGATCTCTATGAATTAAGCATAATTCTTGGTAGAGGCTGGATAGATGGATGGCTAAAAGATGTTTATTTAGTTTGTGATAATCTAAAAAATGAAAAAGTAAATGACGTATATCAAATTTTACAAGTAACTGGTAAAAAAAAGTTACTCACTGAAGTGATATCTTGTCCATCGTGTGGACGAACCATGTTTGATATTGAGAGCATTACTAGGCAGGTAAAAAAACGTTTTAGCATATATCCTGGACTTACTTTAGCTGTGATGGGATGCATAGTAAATGGTCCAGGCGAAATGCGAGAAGCTCAAGCAGGAATAGTAGGTAATGGAATTAATAAAGCAGATATATATGTCTTTGGTAGAGTAGTCGCTAAAAATATCCCAGTAGATAAGGTAGTAGACGAATTTGAAAAACAATTAAAAATACATAATCTGATATAAAAAATAATTGATTTTTTGTTCTCAAAAAATTAAATAATATAGTACCAAAAACAGAGAGAAAACTAATCTATTATATTTTAATTAAAATCATTTAATGTTTAGATATAAAATTATGATTTTTGTATTAAATCAAAGAAGATATTTATTATGATATAAATCATATAGTTAAAGTTGAAATTAATTATTTATAATTTTGCTTTTGCAATTTTATTACATTAATGAAAAACAACTTTAAACAAACTTTTATTAATCTCCTTTCACTATTTATGGCAGTATTTATGATATTGCTAATAGTCAATAATATAGTTTTTTTGCATGTTCATAAATTACCAAATGGGGAAATAATTGTGCATGCACATCCTTATAATAAATCTAATGACACTGAGCCTATTAAAAATCATACTCATTCTAATAGAGAATATTTAGTATTAGATCAATTAAAAAATATATTTGTTATTACATTTATATTTTTTTCTTTTTTATTTTTTTCAAATAAAATCTTAATTTTCAAAAACAAAATTGTTTATCATGGCTTTGATCATGATAAATTTTATAAAAATAAAGCACCTCCATACTTCATATTAAATTATTAATAGTAGTACTATTTTATTCATTTTATAATTTGCTTAAATGATCATATAAGCAGATTAAGATTATTAATTCAATTATAAACTAAAAAATTAAAATTTATGAAAAACAAAAAAATAGTTTTTATATTATGTATCATGTTATGTACATTAAATATTTATTCACAAAAAAAAGAAACTGATGCAAATATAATAGGGCATGTAATGTGCGATGGAGAGCACTTACCCTTTGCATCAATATATATTAAAGGAACAAATATCGGAACAACTAGTGATGAAACTGGACATTATAAAATAATAAATATCCCAATAGGTACTCATATTTTAGTAGCTAGGTCTGTGGGATACAAATCACAAGAAATAGAAATAGATGTTTGCATTGGTGAAACTAAAGAAATAAACTTTGAATTAGAAAAGGATGTTTTAAATTTATCCGAAGTAGTTATAACAGGGGAGAGGAAAATGATATATAAGAAAAAATCATCAATTATTGTTAACACACTTTCTCCTAAATTATTTGATCTGACTCAATCTACATCTATGGGAGAAAATCTAAATTATTGTCCAGGATTAAGAATGGAAAATAATTGTCAAAATTGTGGAAGTTCACAAGTAAGAATGAATGGTATGGATGGTCCTTATTCACAAATCTTAATAAATGGTCGTCCAATTTTTAGCAGTTTAGCTAGTGTATATGGCTTAGAATTAATACCTACTAATATGATAGACAGAATAGAAATAGTTAGAGGTGGTGGATCAGCTCTATATGGTAGTAATGCTATTGCAGGTACTATAAATATAATTCTAAAAGATCCTTCAATAAATTCTTATGAATTTGGTATAAGTCAAGGAATTATTGGTATTGGGATAGATAGTACTGGAGGCATAGCAAATGATTTTTCTATTAAATTCAATACTTCGATAGTATCGACTAATAATAAAACTGGTATGACTTTATATGGTTTTTATCGCAATAGGAATCCTTTTGATGCAAATAATGATGATTTCTCTGAATTAAGTTTATTAAAAAATCTTTCAATGGGAACTCGATTATACCATAAAATTGGAACTAAAAGTAAATTATCGACAGATTTTTTTATAATTTCGGAAAAAAGAAGGGGAGGGGATAAATTTGATTATCCAGTTCATGAATCAAATATAACGGAATCTGCAGAACACTTTATTACTACGGGAGCCTTAAACTATGAAAGATATTTTAGAAAAAATGATCTTTTATCAATATATTTATCAGCTCAGAAGGTAGATAGGGATTCGTATTATGGAGCAAATCAATCTTTAAATTCTTATGGTAAAACTCAGGATGTTTCTTTGGTAGTAGGTGCTCAATATAATGTATATTTTGATAAATCTAATTTGATATTTGGTGTAGAAAATAATGGATCATGGCTAAAAGATAAAAAATTAGGATATCCAGATATAGACAATGCAATGATAATAAATGATATTATTATAAATATACCTCATGTTAATAATACTATATTGACAAATCAAACAAGTAATATTATAGCTGGGTTTGCTCAATATGAATATAATTGGGAAAGAATGAAAATAGCTATTGGGTTACGTTTGGATAAGTATAATATAAAAGATAAAAATAAATCCAAAAATAATATATCTGGTAATATACTTAATCCTCGTATTAATTTTAAGTATGATTTTAATTCTTTCTGCCAAGGTCGCATTAGTTATTCGCAGGGATATCGTGCACCACAGATATTTGATGAAGATTTACATGTAGAAACCTCAGGTGCTAGGCAGATAATTCATATAAATAGTCCTAATCTCAAAATAGAAACTAGTCGTAGCTATATGATGTCATTAGATTTTAATAAAAATTTTTCTAATATATATATTAACTTTTTGATAGAAGGTTTTTTTACCAAGTTAAATAACCCATTTACCAATGTTTTTGGTTTGCCAGATTCTAATGGTATAGTGATTTATACACGTATAAATGCAGATGATGGAGCCAGTGTAATGGGGGTTAATATCGAATTTAATATTATTCCTTTTGAAAAATTATCAATAAATACAGGATTTACTTTGCAAAGTAGTAAATATGATGTGCCTCAAGAGTTTAATGAGAAGAGATTTATGCGTACTCCAAATAATTATGGATATATAATATTAGATTACAAACTAACAAAAAAATTTGGAATAGCTTTATCGGGTATCTATACCGGTAAAATGCTCGTCCCATATTTTGGCAATCAAATTGCTGATCCTATGGCAGGTGAACTGAGAAATACTCAAAACTTTTTTGATTTTGGATTAAAGACATGGTATAATGTAAAAATTAATGGTGCTACATTACAATTATTTATAGGTATTAAAAATATATTTAATTCTTATCAAAAAGATTTTGATGTTGGCCTCGATAGAGATCCTGGTTATATTTATGGGCCAGCTTATCCAAGAACAATAAATTTTGGAATTAAAATAGGAAATGCTATTAAATGAAATATTTTATTGAATTCAAGTTATTACTAATATTATAACAAGATTCTTGTGGTGTATGATCATACGTCCTAATGATGCACAAATTGTATGGGCAATTCACTAATTGTCCATATAATTTGTCATAAACCTTTTGACAAATCAAGATAATCAGGATAATCAACTGGAAATCTGTGATTCTGACATTATATGCTCTTTGGGACCCCTCTCTCTAGGTCATCTGTGATGCCCATGCCCCCATCTTTTTAACTTAATAATATATATAACTTATTTTATTTCTTTTTTTTAATTAATTAAACTCTTATGTTGTAAGTTGTAAGTTATTTTCTCCATAGGTTTACATTATAAAACCAAAAAGGCTTATATTCATTATTTCTATATAATTTCCAGGTATACATCTTGGTATTGGGTATATAAGTACGATAAAAATAATAACTTTTAGCATACATTTCGTCTTTAGAACCATAAAGCCAGATTTCTGTATCATATAGTCTGTAAATATAATTTGGAGGCCCCTGCACGATATAGATCAATCCTTTATCTGTTTGCCAGCCAGGTTGAATATCTGTAAACCATTTATCAGCATCTGTCACTCTAGTATAATATTTTTTAATTACTTCAGCTGCTCTTTTGGCCTCGCCTATTTGTGCTAGCCAGAATGAATCTACTGTTTTTTTAGGATATTCAGATTTTAGCATACTATTGAATTCTGTATCAGTAGTAATATACCTTAGTGGTGGCACAAGTTCATATGGATAAATAATTTCAGGAAAATGGGCTGGTACTACTATAAAGAATATACCTGTAGAAAAAGTATCTATCGATACATTAATTAGTGTATTTAATAAATCTGAAGTAGCTACCCATGATTGTGATGCAGAAATAGAATGATCTTTGATCTTTTCTATTTCAATGTCTTTTAAGTTCAATTCAGTTACAAATGGTGGGGCAGCTACAGGAGGGAATTTATATACAGAAAACACCAAACTATCTATATCAAATGCAGAATTATATATTTTAAAAGTATCACTTATTTTTAAAAAATGTTTATCTTGTAGATTAGTATAAAACCATTGTGCACTATATGGGGAGGTTTTATCTATATTCAAATATTTGACAGTATAATTTTTACCAAAATCTACAGATTTGATGAATAATCTGCAATAACCCTTGAATGGATGATTAATCTGAAGTTTTATGGTAGTATCCCATCGTGATATTGTATCAGCAATAGAAATTTTAAATATTGAGGATTTCAAAATTTTATCTAATGAATCATAAAGATCAATTTTGCATTCTATTCTTGCAATTTTATAAAAAATACTATCTGGCGTTGGTAAGTTGACGAAATGTAAATTAGTAGTATCTATCTCTATATTCAAAATACTAATAGAGTCAGACAAGTGATAAAAAAAGGCATTAGATCTAATGTTATAAGGTGTAGCTTGATAAAATTCATAAAAAGGATAGCTAGTAGATATCTTTGAGGTTTTACAACTTATAAATATTATAATAAATAAAAGTAAAAATATAATATAATGTTTAATTTTCATTTTTTTATAGCTTTTGAAAAATCAATACGATTTTTAATGGCTTTACCTAAGGTTAACTCATCGATATATTCTATATCACCACCGATAGATATGCCTCGTGCAATAGCTGAAAAATATAACGAATTCACATCTTTCAACATATTAAATATGTAATAAGCAGTAGTATCGCCTTCTACTGTAGCTGGCAAAGCAAAAATAATTTCATTTATGTCATTATTTCTTAAACGCTCGGGTATATCATTTACAAATATTTTATCAGGTGTTATGCCATCAATAGGAGAGATTAACCCATTTAAAACATGATAAATCCCATTATATACTCTGGATCGCTCTATGGCTATGAGATCTTGAATATTTTGTACTACACATAGTATGGTAGTGTCGCGAGCCATATCAGAGCAGATATTACATATTTCAGCATCAGAAACATTATGACATTGCCGACATAGAAATAGATTTGTACTAAGCAATGCTATACTTTCACTCAATTTTTTTATATATTGAGGATCTTGCCTTATTAAAAACATTACCAAACGTGTAGCCGTTCGCTTGCCAATACCTGGTAACTTAGCTAACTCATTAATAGCATTAGCCATTGTTTTGGATAAGTTTTCTAAATCCACTTTTTTATCAAAATTAATTAAAATATTTGAATTGGTAAATAATAAATGACCGTATGATATTAAGCTAAAAATGAAGGAATTGTTAAAAATATGATAAAAAAAATTAAGATATTTTATTTCTAGGATGACAACTTTCTATAACATCTCGTAAGTATGACATAGAAATATGTGTATAGATTTCTGTAGTAGTGATAGATGAGTGTCCTAGCATTTCTTGTATGGCAAATAAATCTGCACCATTTTCGATCATATGTGTAGCGAAGCTATGTCTGAATGTATGAGGGTGCACATTTTTGCTAATACCCGCTTTAGCAGCACAATCTTTTACTATTATAAATATCATTTCTCTACTCAATTTTTTACCACGTCTATTCAAAAAAATATATTGCTGATATTGAGTTATCACAGGATAGTGGGGCCTGCTATATTCTATATAATAGTGTAGAGCTTTTTTAGCTTTACTGCCTATTGGGACATATCGTTCTTTATCACCTTTGCCTATGACCCTTATCATTGTCTCTTCTTCGAAGTAGTCTATCATTTTCAAGTTGACAAGTTCACTGACACGTAATCCGCAACCATATAAAACTTCTATTATGGCTTTATTGCGATGCCCTTCAAACTTGCTTAGATCTATCACTGCTATTATTTGCTCTATTTCTTCTACAGATAATACTTCTGGCAATTTTCGAGTTAATTTTGGCAATTTTAATCGTTCAGCAGGATTTTCTTTAATTATTTCTTCTTCTAATAAAAAATTATAAAATGATCTGATACCTGAGATAATACGTGCCAAGCTACTACTTTCTAGCTCTAATTCTGATAAAAAACTTACAAAACCTTCTAAATCTTTTAAATTAGCGTCTAAGAAAGATTTATTTATATTATTAAAGTAATTCATCAATTTTTTCACATCCCTCAGGTATGCATCTATAGTATTTTTACTATTATGCTTATCGAGCATCAAATAAGTGTGAAAACTTTTAAGATATTCTTCATTCATTTTTTTTAAAAAAATATTAAATGCCGTAATAATTATGTGGTGAGAGATTTAATAATTTTTCTTTTATTTCGTCATTTACATCTAATTGATTAATAAAATCAACAAAATCATGTTTTTTTAAACCTGATTTACCTCTTGTGAATTGTTTAAGGGCCTCATAAGGATTGGGATAACCATATCTGCGTAAGATAGTTTGTATGCCTTCGGCTATTATTTCCCAATGATTATCTAGATCTTCATCAATTTTAGATTTGTTTACATCTAATTTATTCAATCCAAATTTCAAAGAATTATATGCAATGAGAGAATGAGCATAGGGTACTCCAATATTTCTCAAAACGGTAGAATCACTTAGATCTCTCTGTAATCTAGAAATTGGTAATTTATTAGATAAATGCTCTAGCTGTGCATTAGCAATACCTAAATTGCCTTCAGCGTTTTCAAAATCTATAGGATTGACTTTATGTGGCATAGTAGAGCTACCGACTTCTCTTTTATCTATTTTTAAATGAAAATAATCTAACATGATGTAAAGCCAAAAGTCTCTACTAAGATCTAATAAAATGTTATTAATACGTTTCAAAGCATCAAAAAAAGCTGCAGAATAATCATAATGATCTATTTGTGTAGTGTTTTGCAATCGTATAAGTCCCAAACTACTAAGAAACTCATTGCTAAATTTAACCCAATCTATATCTGGATAAGCCACTATGTGAGCATTGAAATTACCTACCGCTCCGCCAAATTTACCAGCAAAAGGAATGAAATTGATCAGATGAAGTTGATTATTTAGTCTTTCGATAAAAACAGCTATTTCTTTACCAAGTCGTGTAGGTGATGCTAATTGACCATGAGTACGAGCAGGCATTATTATTTGCCACCATTTGTTAGAATAATCATTTAAAATATTTAAAATTTCTTCTATAGATGGATATAAAACTTCAAACCATGCATCTCGCATCATCATGGGGAAAGCTGTATTATTAATATCTTGGGAGGTGAGCCCAAAGTGAATAAATTCTTTTTCTTTTTCGAATCCTTTTTTATCAAATTGTACTCTAAGCCAATTTTCTACAGCTTTCACATCATGGCGTATTTCATTTTCTATTGCTTTGATCTCATTAGCTGCTTGGATAGAAAAACTTTCGTATATCGATAGTAGCCATCTTTCTCGTTCTTCATTTAAAAAATTTTCTAATTCTGGTAATGGTATTTTACATAATGCTATGAAATATTTTATTTCTACATTTAATCTATATTTTATTAATGCAAATTCAGAAAAATAATTTTCTAAAATTTTTGTCTGTTCGCAGTATCTACCATCTATTGGAGATATTTGTAATAAATTGGTCATTTTTTTATACAAATATAAAGTAAAAAATGTAATTAATTAATACATTTGAAATTGATGATTTGTATTAATTTTAATTATATTAATTTGATTAAGTGTATAATAAATAAAAACTATAACCAAAATTTTAGAAGATTAAAAAAAATAAGGAGTCAAGGGCCTAATGAGTTGAAATATTTATTTTAATATTTTACAGCTTCAAAAGTGGCAAAAATGTTTCATTATTATCTAATCTGACTCTGATGTAATAGATTCCATTAGATAAATTATTTAGATTGTTTAAAGGAATCGAATAATTACCATTGTTCATATAATCATTTAAAATATTATGAACTAAGTTACCATTAATATCTATTATTTGTAGAGAAACTTTATATGAATTATTCAATTCTAAATATATTTGAGTATTCTCGTTTAAAGGATTAGGATATAATTGAATTTGATTACCTGCTAACACTTGAGTATTGATATCAGACATCGATAAAATATTAATATCATCTATATAAATATTGTTGCCACCATTAGAATAAAAGCTAAATTTCAATCTAAGATTATCATAATTTTGAACATAAGATGATTGAATAATAAAGCTAAATTCGGCCCATTGAGTTGTGGATGAAGGTGTAAATTCTGATTCTATAGGAGCCGTAGTTATAAGGTTTTGACCAGATTTTACTAATCTACTTTGCCATGTTTTACCACAATCATTAGAAATATAAACCGTCAATTTATCATAGATAGTATCAGCAGGAGTTAAAATAGTACTTGGTATTATTTTACCAGAATAAGCTACTTTAAACGAAACTTTAGCATGACCAGAAGGTAAAGAAGTAAGATTGTAAGCAGGTGTGATGAACTCGTCTTTACTGCCAGCCACATTATCTACGAAATTAGCTAAATAGATGCATTTATTTCCAGAATAGCTTGTTCCAGTTTTTATTTGCCATACGGAGCCAGTATCATTAATTACTATAAAATCATTAATAGGAGTGTACTCAAAAGATTCACTAATAGGTGCTGTGTTATTGGTCGTAGAGCTATAAACATGAATATAATTGGCCTTAGTAAGCGTGTTAGTTCCTTGAGCATTATTTACCTGAAATGTAACAGAATAAACACCAGGACTATTGTATATAATAGTCGGATTTTCTAGTGTAGAATTATCAGGATTACCACCTTGAAAAGTCCAATTAAATGTTGTAGCTGTACCATTAAATGAAGCATTGAAAAAGCTTATTTCACTACCAGCACAGACATATTGAGTATTAGAGAAAAAATCTGCTATAGGTGCACATTCATGTGAATCTTCTTCTAATACACCTGTTGCTTGTAAATTTTCTACAGACCAAAGATTACGTCTATAACCATTTAAAGCAACATCCATCCTCTGATATTGTCCTATAGTGAAGATATTATTACAATAACCCCATTGATAATCCATATAGTTTTCTATCATATCTGGTTCATCCGGTGTTTCTGTACAAGTATTTCGAGACCCAGGAGTGAAACAGTTAAGAGATGTGTTTTGTGTAGCTACATCTACAGGTGGAGTGTCATCTACTTCGTCGCCAGTAGATGCAAAAGTAGATGGACATCCACTACTAGCAGGGATAAATCCAAACATTAAATTTTGAAATGTGTGATATAAATTAAAATAATGACCTACTTCATGAGTAAAACTACGATTAACCAAATTTATTCCGTAATTTCCAAAATCTTCAGCACTGCCTATGGTGCCGATGCAATCATGCCTGATTAATACTCCGTCAACATCAGTATCACCACCAGTGAGAGCTTGGCTAAGAGGATTATCTGGAGGGAAAGGCGACATACCACCTATCAATGCTCCCTCTGGTAATGCCATCCCTTCTGGATAAATAAAATTAACTACAAAAATATTCATATATTTAGTAGGATCCCACACATATTTTTTCATAGTATTGAAATATGCATAATTAGTCTCTGGACTATAATGTCTCACTATACCGTCAGTGCAGTTACCATTTGGATCTATATGTGCTAGACGAAATTCTATATTACAGTTAGCTGCTCTGCTTTTAAATAAATAATAAGTATCAGCAGTGTCACTATTTTGTTTGTTAAAATCTATATTTAATTTTTCTAAAGCATCTAATACTTGATCTTTGGAGATATTGTCAACTCCATAAGATATGTATTATATGAAATACTACAGGAATAACTCGCTTTCCGTTAATCAAGGTATCAGTTTTTAACATTGTAAAATCTTTATTGTACAAAGCTTTTAGGTTATCCTCATAAATCATATATTCTACTATGAGATTGGGATTCTCTACTACTTTTTGTCTCAGTAGCATCTCATCTGCGGGATACAAATAAATATTATTATTAGTTTGTGAATTCAGAACAAACGCACATGAGATAAGGATTAATGATAAAATAAATACTTTTTTGTAAAAAAATATTTTAACTTTGTAAAAAAATATTTTAACTTTGTAAAAAAATATTTTAACTTTGTAAAAAAATATTTTAACTTTGTAAAAAAATATAAAAAAAAAATTATGAAAAAATTAGTAATTATTTTGAGCCTGTTAATCTCATTATTAATGGGAAATATTTTAAAAGCACAAGTAGGTATAGGAACTAGCTTATTTACACCTGATGCTTCTGCTGAGTTAGAAATTCAATCTACAAATAAAGGACTCTTGATACCACGAGTAGCCCTAACTAGTGTTAATGATGTAACTACTATTCCATCACCAGCTACATCCTTATTAGTTTATAACAATGGGACGGGAGGTTTAACTCCTACTGGTTTTTATTACTGGAATGGGTCGCAGTGGCAAATGATTGGTAGTGGTGGTACTAGCTGTTCTACTCTAGAGCAAGCATATAATTGTGGTGGTAATGGTGCTGGCAGAATTATTAATACAAACTATGGACGTGTAGAAATGAAAATGGCATCATCAGCTACTAATACTGAAGCATTCTATGTAGAGTCTAATAAAGGTACTCAATCAGCTCCTACTGCTGGTATACAAATTAATCAAAATCAACATGGTGTAGCCCTACAAGTAGGTACATTTTTAGGTGCTAATCTATACAATGCTATAGAAGCCACCAATAATACTACTAATACAAGTACTTCTTATATGCCAGCAGGTGTTGCAGGTTTCTGCTCCAGTAGTGGCAAGGGCGTTGGTATATGGGCAGAATATGATGGCACTAACTCAGGATCATCTGGTTTATATGCTAAAGCCTCTGGTAATAATTTTGGCGCTTTTATTACATCCAATTATGTAGGAGCTGATATAGAAGTTACTAATGCCACTGGTATAGCACTACAATTAGTATCTGCTGGTGCTAGCTATATTAATCCTGCTGCACTTATTAGAGGATTTGTTCAAATGGATATAAGCAATAATGCTAGCTGTCAAAGCGTCTTATTCAATAATCTAGCTGGTGAGCCTACAATTGCCCCTCAAACACCTGAATATGGTATGGTAGGAACATCCTCTACTTATTGGTATCAAGGATATGCTGAAGCTTGGAATGCGCTCTCTAGAAGAGATCTTAAACGTAATATTACTTATTTGGATAATAATATAGAAAATTTATTTATTCAAGATATAAAAAATCTAAAACCTGTGATATATAAATTTAAAAATGAAAAAGATGATTTTGATAGTAACAATCCAGTAAAAACTCGCTACAATGCTCATATAGGTTTCATAGTAGATGAATTACCTGATTATGTGCAAGACAATACTTTCTCAGCAGTGAGTATTTATAATCTGAGTACTCTAGCACTGATAGGAGCTAAATATGCAATAGAGCAAGTAGAGGAGCTACAATCGCAACCCATTACTACTTTTGGCATAGCACAAATGAATGGACAAAATGAAGTACGTATAAACTTTGATAATGACTTTATTTCATCAAAAAATAATTCAGAATCACCTGTCATCACTATTACTGCAGCAGCACCAGGAGAGTATTATATAAAATCAGTAGATAATAATGGTTTCGTAGTGTCATCTTCTAACCCCACTTTCCAATTTCATTGGGTAGCTTATGCTAAAAGACAAGTGAAAGACCAAAATAATGTAAACAACATTGATCCACAGCTGATGAGCTGGCTCAGAGTAGATACTGCAAAAAAAGAGCAAATGAGACAATGGGGTATGAGCCTCAAACAACCTGAACCATTAAAACTTTTAGGCGATAGAGATATAATAAATGCTAAATCATTAAAAATGACCGACAAAACTAATAATGAATAATAAAATTTAATTTTTTTCAAGCAAAAGCCCAGTTAAAAAATTTTAACTGGGCTTTTCTAATTTATAGATTTTATAAAATTAAAAAAATTTGTATTTTTGCAAAAAATAGATTGTTTACAAAAACAAATACTAAATGAACGATAATCAAAATTATATGCCCGAGTGGCGGAACTGGTAGACGCGTTGGTCTCAAAAACCAATGGGCTTTTGCTCATGCCGGTTCGATTCCGGCCTCGGGTACTAAGATTTGTAGCGAAAGTTATAATTGAAATTCTTAAAATTTAGAAAATTATGAAAAAAGCATATGTATTCCCTGGACAAGGAGCTCAATATCCTGGCATGGGAAAAGAACTTTATGATAATTATCCATTAGCTAAAGAAATGATGAATAAAGCTAATGAAATCTTAGGATTCGACATATTAAAAATAATGTTTGAAGGTACAGAGCAGGATCTAATGCAAACAAAAGTTACTCAACCAGCGATATTTATACATAGTGTTACTTTAGCTAATATTTTATCTGATAACTTTAAGCCAGATATGGTTGCTGGTCATTCATTAGGTGAATTTTCAGCTTTAGTAACAGCTAAAGCAATGACATACGAAGATGGACTAAAATTGGTTTTTGCAAGAGCTATGGCTATGCAAAAAGCTTGCGAAATACATCCAAGTACCATGGCAGCAGTTATAGGATTAGATGAGACAACTGTAGAAGAAGTTTTATCTACTATAACTGAAGAAATCGTTGTACCCGCCAATTATAATACTATTGGCCAAATAGTCATTTCTGGGTCCATAAAAGGTATAGAATTAGCTATGGAAAAACTAAAAGCAGCAGGTGCTAAACGTGTATTGCCACTCAAAGTAGGCGGCGCTTTTCATAGTCCATTGATGGAGCCAGCTAGATTAGAATTAGAAACTGCTATTAACAAGACACCTTTCCAAACTCCTATATGTCCTATTTATCAGAATGTATCAGCTCTACCATCGATAGATTCTATGCAGATAAAACAAAACCTTATTGATCAACTTACCTCTCCTGTCAAATGGACTCAAACTATTAAAAATATGATAAATGATGGAGCTAAAGAATTATTTGGGGCTGTACATTAGCATATTCAGCACCAAATAATTCTTTAGCTCTATCAATAGCCAATTGCTCAGATTGGTCTACTATTTGACAACCACCATAGTATCGTTTTTGTGGATAACCCTCTGCATATTTATTAGTAAGTACAGATCCCATAGCTTCTAGTACCTGGTTACTTACAAAGTTTTCACTTGCTATTAATTCTATACCTTCACTCTGTCTATTAAATTCCTGCTGAATTAACGAAAAAATTTTTTCATCTCTTATCATAACTTTTTTTGCAAAAATAACAAAATTTATTATAAAATAATTCTTATTAAAAGATTTTTAGCTTAATAGAAGTAAAAAATTACTAAGCAGAACTAATAAAATCTTTTAGAAAAATATAATCAATAATTTTAACTATTCTGTATTTTTTATATCTGAGAAATATTAAGTAAAACTTCACTACCTCTCCCATTCCACCGTCAGTTTATCTCCTACTCTATAGTCTAATACTTCACACTCACAGCTATTATAAACTATTATAATTATAGCCAACGTATTAAATAAAAAATTAAATAAATTACAAATAGAACAAGTAATATTGACAAAACCCAATTAAACACATTTGTAGGTAATAAATATCTTAATAAAGTCAATAACAATGCTAATACTAGCACCTGTAAAAGTAACCTTATAATCCAGTTCAGAGATGAACTGCTACTCATCTCTTGAGCTTGTGAATATGTATGTTTGGCTGATATTTTGGTTGGAATAATTACATTGCTTTTAAGTAATTTACTGCTTTCTGTTACATTATTCAATTTATTAGTAAAAATACTATTTTGTGTAAAAACAAAACTATTAATTTTACTAATACTATCAAATTGACTTTTATCTAACTCAACTAATGCAAGTTCATTGACCTCATTATTGATTTTATT
>JGI24707J26582_10000930_pt1 | contig 23322 bp, 14 predicted proteins | sample BioPla1DNA1_FD_26582 | JGI IMG/M metagenome (IMG submission 26582)
TCGCATGTTTTTGTCTGCTGTTCAATTTTCAAGGTCCGTTTGGCGCACTCCGCTTTTTGAGTGCCTAAGCATAGTACCAAACACTTTTTTCGTTGTCAAACTATTTCTTGAGCTTTTTGCTCTTTTATTTAATTCTTTAACATCTGTGCCGGGCGTTTAATCCGTGTGTATCTCAGCAACATCAAGGTTAAACGATACAAATGATTAATCGAGAAATTCTTAATATTTTGAATAAGTCTTTTGCCGCTAGAGATTGCTTCCACTCAGAGCAGCACCGATGGCAGTTGAAAATTTTGCTTTTTCAGGAAAAAATACATTCACGCTATAAAGTTCTTCAAACTGTCTTAATGTTTTTTTTGCTTGTTCTGCTTGGCCAACAGAACCCACTATAACAATATCGTTAATATTAAATAAGCGTGAAGCTAATACAGCAGAGGTACCAATCGATTGAAAAACTAGATTTAATATTGCCGAAGCCAGATCTTCATTACTTGCATTGTCATTGACATTTCCAAAGTTAGAGGCCGTAGCATCTAAACTTAAACCTGGAACAGACTTTGCTATATCACCAACAAGTAAATCTACCTGAGATAAATCACCGTTTGATGCTAAGTCATCGATTAAATCAAAATCTCGATAATTAATTATCTTACTTGATAAACCAAGTACTGTACCGCCCCCGACACCAGAACCAATGATATGTTCTGTTTTATTTAACGAACTATATATTAAAGAAGTACCGGTACCTACACTAACTACGATTGCCTCCTTTAATCCAGAAATATATAATCCTCCAAGACCAACAGCTTCAAACTCATTGGCAATGATTGTCTCGCAATTTAACAGATTTTTATCAATGTAAGAAGCTCCAACTCCAGTTAAACATATTTTACACACATCTTCTATACTTAGCTTATTAACAATAAGGAATTTACCTAAACCACCATAGGCAGCTGCAATTGGATCATTTGACTTCACGTATACTTCATTTAATAGCTGTTTAGCTTTAAAACCAATTACCTTTGTGGTACTACCACCTATATCTAAACCTACTACTATTTTATTTTCTTGCATGAGTAGTTTCCTTATTATTTTTGTTAAATAAAAAAGACTCCATTTGAGTCTTTCTGCTTATATATTTACTATTTAATTATCTAGCAGACACTGCAGCTCTTCTGACAAATTCTTCCATAGAGTCAGAGTCACTCTGTGCCTCTGCACCAACAGTATTTTTTATCATGGTTGTTCCTGGAGCAACAACAAAAATCAATGCTGAAATTGGCATAACATTGCCTCTTAATGCATGGGCAGCACCGGTAATAAAATCAATAACGCGTTGAGCTATTTTAGGATCGATTTTTTCAATATTGCAAATAACTGTTTTACCAGCGCGTACATTGTCACAAACTTGTTGTGCTGTTTCAATATTAGATGGCTCCATGATTAAAATTTGTTGTTGGTAAGAACTTTTGCTTATATCAACTACACGATTTGATTTACGTTTGCGTTCTTTTGCTGATTCAACAATTGGTTCATCATATTGATAATCATCAATCTCATCCTGTGATGTAAATAAATCTTGGTCATTATCTATTTCATCATAATAATCATCTATTTCATTATAGTCTTCAAAATCATAATCATAGTCATCTGACTTACCGAATAGTTTATCAAAAAATCCTGCCATTTGAGTCCTCCGCTAATTGTAACTCTTGATATTATAAAAATTGTCTCATTATTGAGCAAGTAAAAACTAAAAGTTTAAATGTTTTGTAACATATTAGCAATTACAAATTATAATTGCGCTTACCAAAAATATCTGTGCCAATTCGGATTAAGGTAGTCCCCTCTTCAAGAGCATATACATAGTCTGCGCTCATCCCCATTGACAACTGATTAAAATCTTTTGTTAATTCTTTTTGATATTTTTCAAGAAGCTCTCTTAATTTTGCAAAAATTGCTTGGGATTTATGTACTTCGTCTTTTTCAAAAAAAGGTGCCATTGTCATGAGTCCACGTAACTTAACATTATCAAGTTCTTTTGTAGCCAATATTACATCATCTAATTCTTTGATCAAAAAACCATGTTTTGACTTTTCCTCTGTCACGTTAACCTGGATTAACACTTCACTAATTAGGTCCCTTTGTTTGGAAACAGTATCAATTCTCCTAAGAATCTTAAGATCATGTACAGAATGAATCAAATCAACTATACCCACAATATCTCTAACTTTATTTCTTTGTAATGTTCCAATAAAATGCCATTTAAAATCATATTTTTGCTTTAGGTCATCTGGAAGATTGGCGAATGTTGTTTGCTTCTCTAGTAGTTCTTGCACCCTATTCTCAGCAAATATCTTCTGTCCTAATTCGTTTGCAATAAGAAGATCTTCTAATGGAAAGTTTTTAGTAACACAAACCAATTGTGGCTCTGAATAACCAGGTATTTGATTTTGTTTGATATCTTTCTTGATATTTTCTAAATTTTCTTTTATTTCTTTTCTTCTATCAATATACAATTTTAATCTCTTTCTAAATAATTATTTCGCCTATTTTTAAATATTGAAATTAATCCAAATTGCCAGCGGCAGAATCACCTACCGAAACATCTTTTGGATTAAGTACGATCATCGTAGCAACATTTACTGGTATTTCCGCATCCTCAGATGATTCAATAATAGCATAATCATTATTATGGTTTTTTACTTTGACTTTTGTCTTAGCAATGTATCCACCCTCTTCAACCAAGATCTCTGCTTCTGTATTACCTTTTTCAAAATTAATGAGCGATGAAAGAGGAACCCTTAATCCATTTACCTTATTTAGCTCAACGCTTAAATCTACTATTCTTCTATCTGACAAACGTTCAAGTGAAGTATCACAACGCATCACAATCATTGTGCCTAGTTCAGTTTCTTCAGATCGTATAACCACTCCATTGTCTAACGGAATACCTTCTTTTGATTTTGCATCAACGACAGAAGATACTTGTATCTCTGTACTAAGACCAGCTGGAATAAAAAATGCAAAATATTGTTCTATAGAATTCGTTAAGCAATAAAAAGGTTCGTCTTTGGTAACTTTTTCAACAGGTTCAAGTCTTCCTTGTACAGCTGTATCTAAGTAATGCCTTAAATCTTCAGGTGTAAGATTTGCTAAATTAGCAGGGTTTAATCTCTCCTCCAAACCATCTAGACTACGAATATAGATTCCTGATTGACTACTTGTTACCACATTGCTTTGAGAACCTAATTCCTTTTCAAGTTTTTGATGATAATCCAGCAATTCATCTAAGCGAGAATCATTAAAGTCATAATTTCTAAGTTGCTCGTTTCTTTTGTTAAGGATAGTATTAAGTGTAGATTCATCAGTGGAAATATTTGCTAAATTATTGTTTAAAATTTCTGTATAAATATTACGATAAACTTCTCTTAGTTGATTTTCTGTATCACTATCAATTTGTTTAGCACCAAGATTACCATCCTTATCCATAATTTCATATTGATAGTGTATTATTTCATTTTCAATGTTTTGTAATTCTATCAGCTTCTCGTCTTGTTCTTCTTTGATGATATACGCTAGATTTTCATTTTTTGCTACTTTTGCCCCATCTGCAAAAAGACTGCGCACAGTTCCGGTTTCTGGGGATTGAAAAACGGTTTCATCACGAATTATTAAAGCTTTTACTTGGTATTGATCTGCAAGCTCTTTTTCTTCTAAAAACATAAATTGCGGACTTGGTTTGTAGTGATTCAAGATACGAATGATGAGAAACATCGTGATGACAATAATTGCAAGAGTAATAATTGCAATGAGAAGTCTACGTTGCGTAGTCTTCCTTTTCTGGATATTACGATATCGCTCAACTTCTGTTGCTTTATTAGAACTCATAATCTAAGCCTCTTGCCACAATTTATCTAGTGCTCTCATACAAGCTAAAAAGCCAGATTCAAAGTTTAGGCCACCTTGTAAAAAAGCAGTGTATGGTGGACGCAACGGTCCATCGGCAGATAATTCTATAGAAGAACCTTGAGTAAAGGAACCCGATGCCATTATTATATCACAATCATAGCCAGGCATTGGTGAAGGTATTGGAGCATATTGTGAATCAATAGCTGAAGATTCTTGAACAGATTGACAAAATTTTATTAATTTATTGGAATCTCCAAAATTAATTGTTTGAACAATATCGCCTCTAATATCATCGAACTCAGGTTCTACTTCATAACCTTCTCTTGCAAAAAGCTTTGCAGCAAAAACAGCAATTTTTAACGCAGTTGCAACCATTTGTGGCGCCAAATAAATCCCTTGGGCTATTGATTTTGAAAATCCAAGACTTGGACCAATTTCTGAACCTACCCCGGTAGCAGTCATGTGTTCAGCACATAGTTCAACTAAATGTTCCTTGCCGGCAATATATCCGCCAGACGGAGCAATACCAGCGCCTGGGTTTTTTATTAGTGAACCAGCCATAATGTCAACACCATATTTCAAGGGTTCTGCTCTTTCGACCAACTCTCCATAACAATTATCTAGCATAATAATTGTTTGCGGATTTTTATCTTTAATTATTTGACAAATTTCTGCAATTTTTTTATTTGTTAATGCTGGTCTAATTGAGTATCCACGCGAACGCTGTATATATACTGCTTTGTATTTTGTGTTTTTACTTGAAAAAATACTTTTTAAAGTCTTAATGTCGACTTCGCCCTCCGCAGTTAGATCAAGCTGGTCATATTCAATCAGGAAATCTTTTAAACTAGCATGATCTTCTGTTTGGCTAATACCAATCGTCGGTTTTAAAGTATCATAAACTTCACCAGAAACAATCAAAAATCGGTCATGAGGTCTAAGAATCCCTTTGAGCATCGTCGAAAGTACTTGGGTCCCTGATGAAAATTGGATTCGAACTAATGCTTGTTCCGCTGAAAATACTTCCGCAAAAATATTTTCTACAGCTTCACGTCCTGTATCGGAATAGCCATAGCCAGAGAATATTTGAAAATCGGCTGAACTTATCTGAGCATTATTAAATGCCTTATTAATACGCAATTGATTATATTCACGTATTTTGTCGATTTTCTCAAATGAATTTTTGCATTCATTTAATGCGACTTTTGAGGTTTCGTAAGCAGCTTGTGATACATTAAATGAACGATAAATCTCATAACTCAAGTTAGTTCCTCCAATCCGATAAAATAAAAACCTGCATCACCTGCTTGAGATGATACAGGTCTTGGTGCAACCAGAGGGAATCGAACCCTCACGGTCTCCCACACGCCCCTCAAGCGTGCGCGTCTGCCAGTTCCGCCATGGTTGCATAAAAATTTACCGATTCATTATATTAGTCTTACCTAAACTTTGTCAAATTTTTGAAGCTTTGATCAAAACATACCCGAATTGGCATTAGATGCCAATTCGGATTTTAATGAAATGTTCTATAGAAACTTGTTTATGTTCTTATACTTCATCCAAAATTGTTTGATAAAGATCAAGATACTCATTCGCAGATTTTTCCCATGAGAAATCGCCACTCATCGCTTGACGAATTAGCTGTTCCCATGCTTCAGGATTGTTGCGATAAACATCTAATGCATTTTTGATCGCAAATAAGAACTCATGTGCATTAATATTGCTAAATGAAAAACCTGTACCAGAACCATCATATTGATTGTATGGGATAACAGTATCTTTCAAACCACCAGTTTCACGAACAACCGGTAGTGTACCATAACGCATTGCAATCATCTGTCCTAAACCGCAAGGCTCAAACATTGAAGGCATTAAGAAAATATCTGCAGAGGAATAAAGTCTTCTTGAAAGATTTTCGTCAAACATAATCATCGAACGAACTTTATTAGGATGATACCATTCCAAATCATGGAAAGCATTTTCATAAAATGTGTCACCTGTTCCTAAAATAATTAATTGAATGTCCTCTTGCAACAACTCGTCTGCAATATGTAACAGCAAATCCAAACCTTTTTGAGAAGTCAAACGTGAGATCATGGTAATTACTGGAACATCCGCTCTTTGCTCTAGACCAATTTCTTCTTGAATTGCAAGCTTACAGGCTTCTTTACCCTGCTTAAAGGTACGTACCGAATAATTCTTGGCAATTTCTGAATCTGACTCAGGATTATACGAATCAATATCGATTCCATTTAAAATTCCTTTAACTTTCCAGGAATTAGCAGCTAACAAATGATTTAGACCTTCACCATAATAATCTTGCATGATTTCCATAGCATATGTAGGTGACACCGTAGTCACACGATTGCTGAATAAAATTCCAGCTTTCATGAAGTTTGGTACTCCATCTTTAAGAACACATTCTTCGGTCATATAACGATCTTGCAATTCCATTAGATCTTGAATACGCTCACGACCATGTATTCCCTGGAATTTCAAATTATGGATCGTATAAACACAGTGAACATCATGATGATAACCGTGAGATTTATAATGTGATTCTAACAAAACTGGAATCATGCCGGTTTGCCAATCATTCAGATGTAAAATATTAGGTTGAAATTTCATTGGCTCGCCCAAAGCTTCTAGCACAGCTCTTTGGAAAAAACTAAAGCGTTCAATATCAAATGAATATTCCAAATAAATAGACTCATGTCCAAAATAGTACTCATTATCAATAAAATATACAGGAATACCATTAACATCCATTTTAAACAAGCCACTGTACATTGTACGCCAGCCTAGTTTATTCATGGACCAGCGCATGAATTCCAATTGGTCACCGTAACGATCTTTTATTTGTTTATATAAAGGCATGATGACTCTGGCATCATGTCCAGCATCACGAATAGCTTTTGGTAGTGCACCCATAACATCACCTAGACCTCCAGTCTTTGCAAGGGGTGACATTTCAGATGTAACAAATAATATATTCATTTAAACGATTACTCCTTTTCCTATAACAACAGGATGCTCTCTTGTACCTTGTAACCTAACACCGGCACGAATAACTGTATCTTTATCGATAATTACATTATTTAATTCTGCACCATCCATAATTTGAGCATCTTGCATAATTATACAGTTTTCTATTTTGCAATGATTACCAATATTCACGCCACGGAAAATAATGCTATTATGCACTGAGCCCGCAATGTCACAACCATCAGAAATCAAGCTATTAACAACAGAATTTCCAGACAAATACCTTGCTGGAGCTTCATTTTTAACTTTAGTATATACTTTACTTTCACTCTTAAATAAGGACTTCCAAACATTTACATCTAATAGCTTCATAGAGCTTGAAAAATAAGTTGCTATCGAGTTTATTCTAAGAACTGGTTTGTTAACCTTAAAACCTTCGATCCTTAATTCTTTATATTTACCTAAGAGGAATTCAACATTAAATATTGTCTCACCTCTTGCAATTGAATCAGATAAAATATCTAACAACAGATTGCGGGTCATTACACAAACACCTAACGAAGTGGTAGTACTTACTGGACTGTCAGCATCAATTAACAAATCAGTTAAGACATTATCTTCAAAAGTAAGTGAATAAACCGGTGATCCGTATTCTTGTCCATCTTCATCGTACATTATTGTAATATCTGCTTCGTTGTCGACGTGTGCACTGATTAACTCACCAAGATCCATATTGGCTATTAAATTACTTTCAGAAATAACAACATATTGTTGAACTGAATGTTTCAAAAAGTCAAAAAGTCCTTTTAAATCTTGTGGACTTGGTGCTCTAAAAAAGTCTGATTGAGTATAAGGGGGAATAATTCTTAAACCTTGTTGCAACCTATCCAGATCCCAATGTGCACCTGTACCGATGTGATCCATTAAGGAACTATATTTTGTTTCTGCTACAATGCCTATATGTCTAATACCAGAATGCACCATGCTTGACAAAATCATATCGATGATACGATATCTGCCAGCAAAGGGCACTGCAGCCAAAGCTCTTTCATTGATTAATTCTCCTAAATCAATTCTCTTATTATCAGCGAGAATGATTCCCATAGCATCTAATAACATCTTTTTCCTCCTTAAATCGTACCAACAGTTGAGCTACTGACCACGACATCACTAGTTTCATTTTCTTCAAGTGGATAAATCATGGAATTTGCAACAAGTTTAATATCATCTGCAATAACTAGACCGCTACCAAATACGGTGATATTATCGGAACAATATTTTTCATTGACATGTGCATCAATACCATCTTTTACAGACGGACCTACTTGTACATTTTCGCCAATGACCGTATCTATACCTACAATACACTTTCCAACTTTAGCGCCCTTTTTGATAACACAGCCTGGCATCAAGATTGAATCACGAACTTGTGCTCCTTCTTCAATGACAACTCCTGCAGAAATAACAGACCGTTGAACTTCACCATGTATTTCGTCACCATCAGTTAATACGACATCATTAAGTTTGGCTTTTTCTCCAATATAATGCGAAGGCTGAAGGGTGTTACGGCAATAGATACGCCACATTGCATCTGATAAATTAATGTCTTTAGGTCTATCTATTAAATCCATATTAGATTCCCACAAGGAAAAAATTGTACCAACGTCTTTCCAGTAACCTTCAAAGGTGTAAGCAAGAAGTTTTTCATTATTATCAAGCATGTTTGGTATAATATTTTGACCAAAATCATTGTTAGATGATAAGTCAGCTTCATCATCGATCAAATATTTTCTTAATTTTTTCCATTCAAAAATATAAACACCCATAGAAGCTAAATTGCTTTTTGGTTCAGCTGGCTTTTCTTCGAACTCTATTATCTGCATATCCTCGTTTGTATTCATAATACCAAAACGTGAAGCCTCATCCCAAGGAACTTCACGAACAGCAATAGTTGTTGTAGCTTCTGCTTCGATATGTGCTCTTAACATCTTGCGATAATCCATTTTATAGATATGATCACCCGATAGCACGAGAACATGATCTGGATTATATTGATCAATAAATGGAATGTTTTGATAAATAGCGTTTGCGGTGCCCTTATACCAATCACTTCCTGCCATACTTTGATAAGGGGATAGAATGGACAAACCACCCGTATTTCTGTCTAAATCCCAAGAATAACCATTACCAACATAAGAGTTCAATTCTAAGGGAGAATACTGCGTTAATACACCCACTGTATCTATTCCAGAGTTTGTACAATTACTTAATGAGAAGTCAATAATTCTATATTTGCCTCCATAAGGAACAGCTGGCTTGGCAATATGTTCCGTCAATACACCTAATCTCGATCCTTGACCACCTGCAAGTATCATTGCAATCATTTCTTGTTTCGGCATGCTAACACTCCTTCCAATACTAAACCGTTTGCATTTAACTTATAAGTATTTTCTGTTTTTTCTCTCAAAATTTTATACGTCTTTTATAAACTAAATGACGAGTTTATTACTCGTCACCTAATTCACATTCAAAATACATCGCACTAAGTGGCGGTAATACTAAATCTAGTTTATTTTGATCTTTTAGTTCTACTTTAATTGTTTCCACTTTTACTTTTGAATCTTTTGTTTGTTTTTCTTTTTTTGCTAAATCTGACTTTGAATTAGAAGATTTTTTCTTTTCATCCTTGTCTTTTGTTTTATCTTTTTCTATATTATCCTGAGCAAGAACCTCAATTTCTTTTTCTACAATTGGATGATAAGTTGAATAAACTTCTCTTTCGGGGAAACCAGTAATATAATCGCTTCCTCCGTATTGTCCTTCATCTGAATTGAGGATTAACTTAAAATTAGCAGAAAAGGGTATGTCTAGTTCATAATGATCATGAACTGCAGGTGTCATGTTTAAAACACATAAAATAGCTTTATCACGCTCTTGATTAAATCTTAAGAAAGCAAATACACTATTTTCTGAATCTTTTACTTGAACCCATTCAAATCCACTCCAATCATGATCATTGTCCCATAAGGCTTCTTTCTCCAAATAAAGGTGATTCAAGTTTTTGACATAATCATGAATTTGTCGATGTGAGGGATAATCAAGCATGAACCATTCCAGCTCCTCGTAATATCTCCATTCAGTGAAAGGCGCATACTCATTGCCCATGAAATTTAACTTGGCACCTGGATGTGCCATTTGATATGCATAAACAGCTCTTAGATTAGCAAACTTACGCCAATAATCTCCTGGCATTCTTCCTAAAATTGTACCTTTACCATGAACCACTTCATCATGAGAGAAAGGCAGAATGTATCTTTCTGAAAAAGCATACATTAAAGAAAAAGAGAATGCTTCATGATGAAATTTTCGTACATAATGATCTAATGAATTGTAGAATAAGGTATCATTCATCCAACCCATATTCCATTTATAAGTAAAGCCCATACCACCAAGATCGACCCCGGTGGTAATAAGCGGAAATGGTGTTGATTCCTCTGCCATCATGACAACTCCAGGCATTTTTTCTCGAACAAGAGAATTGATTTCTTGCAACAAAGAAATTGCTTCTAAATTTTCTCTGCCACCATGTATATTTGGTGTATATTCTGTTCGATCATAATCACGGTAGACCATAGAACTAACAGCATCTACTCTTAGTCCATCTAAATGGAATTCTTTAAGCCAGAAATAGGCATTTGAGATTAAAAAAGATCTAACTTCTGGTTTCTCATAGTCAAAAACCAGGGTCCCCCAAGATTGATGTTCGGCCATTAATGGATCAGAATATTCGTACAATGGAGTGCCATCAAATTTTGCCAAACCAAACGCATCTTTTGGGAAATGTGCAGGCACCCAGTCCAAAAAGACTCGAATTCCCTTTTCATGCATATAATTTACAAAATATTTAAAATCAGATGGTGTACCGTAACGACTTGTAACAGCGTAGTATCCAGTTACTTGATACCCCCAAGATGCATCAAGTGGATATTCTGTAATAGGCATCAGCTCAATAGCATTGTAGCCCATTTCTTTGACATAATTTGCTAATTGCGGTGCTATATCACGATAATTATAAACTGAGCCATCTTCATAACGGCGCCAAGAACCCAAATGGACCTCGTAAATGTTTAACGGTTTCAGTTCATACGCATCTACACGGTTATCAAGAAATTCTTGATCAGTCCATTCAAAATCATCAGGATCATAAAGTTTAGATGCCGTATCTGGTCTTGTTTCAGCATGTCTAGCATACGGATCTGCCTTTAAGAGCCATTCCTTGTCTTGTGTTAAAATTGCATACTTGTAAGTATCATACTCTTTTAATTCGGGTATGAATCCTACCCAGATACCCGTTGATCCGTAAATCTCAAGATTATTTATATCGACCTCCCAGTCATTAAAATCACCGACAACACTAACTTTGACGGCATTTGGTGCCCAGACTGCAAAACGATAGCCAGTCTCACCCTCTGAATTTTGATCTGGTCTAGATCCTAAAAAATTGTAACTCATATAGTTTTTACCAGTGTTAAAAAGAAACGCTTGATCCATTTGTGCAATCTCCTTATATAGTTTCTAATTAATTATATCATTGTTGACATTTTACACAAATTAGGAGAAATTAACAATAAAAACAAATAATTAAATTACCAATAATGTCTTATGAGTTTATAATCTCTATTAAATAAGGGCTTATACAAGCAAATAATTATCATAACTCTGCGATTGTCACCCCTGAATCCCCCTCGCCCAATTCTCCTAATTTAAACGACTTTACTCGTCGGTCTTTTTTAAGAGTGTTATGTACGGCTTGTCTTAAAGCACCTGTACCTTTACCATGCACGATTCTGATTCTAGAAACATTTGATAAAACTGCATCATCAATAAACTGGTCTAATTTTACTAAAGCCTCAGAAACAACTAAGCCAAGCAATTTTATTTCTGTTTTCACCGAATTTCTGCGTTCATTGATAATACTTTGTGTTTGACGTTTTTCCTCTATAGATTGCTTGCCAAATTCTTCTTTCTGTGTTTGGCTATCGCTTGAAATATAGCTTAAAGAAGAAATTGGAACATTGACAGTCAGAACTCCACTTTTTAAGACCGCTTGATTTTCTCTGGGTAAGACTTCTAGAATTTGCCCATCTATTTGATAAAGATCTGAATGATAATATTCACCAATCACTAAATCTTCAGCTTCAAGGCTCTTGCTTTTATGTGCCGCTGAGACTTGTTTGCGTAAATTTTCACGATTTTCTTTTGATTTTTCGGATAGTTGTCGTGATGCTTCTCTAGCAGATTTTTGGGCTTCCTGTTTTTCTGAAGAGCTTTGTGCATCTTTTATTTCTGCTCGTAGTGAATCTAAAATTTCTGCCACATCTTTTTGAGTCTGCTCAATAATTTCATTTGCCTCTTGTCTTGCATCACTAATTAATTTATTTTTTGAAATTTCTATTTGTGCCTTTTCTTCTTCTAATTGACCTTTTAGTAGCTCACTCTCTCGCTTAAGACTAGTAATTTCATCGTTCATCACTTGAGCTTGATGATGTGACTTTTCTATTGCTGAAACCAATTCTTCAAAGCGAGTATTTTCATCAGAAAGAAATTGCTCTGCATTTGAAATAATTTCAGAATTCAAACCTAACCTTCTAGAAATTTTGAAGGCATTACTTACACCTGGAACTCCTATCAGTAATTTGTACGTTGGTTGTAAATTGATCTCATCAAACTCGCAGCTAGCATTATTTACATTTTCAGTATTAAGAGCATATCCTTTTAATTCGCGATAATGCGTTGTTGCAACTGTATAACAACCTTTGCGTCTTAAGTAATCAAGAATTGCAATTGCTAAAGCTGCTCCTTCTGAAGGATCCGTACCAGCGCCGAGCTCATCTAATAAAACTAATGAGGATGAATCTGCTATTTCGAGAATTTGAATAACTTGTTTTAAATGTGAAGAAAAAGTGCTAAGATTCTGTTCTATACTTTGTTCATCACCTATATCTGCCAGGATTTGTTTGAAAATTGAAATTTCTGATTTCTCTTTTGCAGGTATATGCAAACCAGACATGGTCATAAGAACCAAAAGCCCACAGGTCTTTAATGTTACAGTTTTTCCGCCAGTATTTGGACCTGTGATTACTAAAGTTTTAAAATCAGTTCCTAATTCAAAATCTATAGGAACTACTTCCTTATCGGGGATTAAAGGATGTCTAGCAGCATCTAGAATGATTCTACCTTCCTTATTTAGCGACGGTTCAATTGCTCTCATTTTAATCGATAATTTTGCCTTAGCTTGAATAAAATCTAACTCTTCTAAAACTTCAGCATTGTATTTTAAATAGGGGATAATTTCCTTAACCCTCATGGTTAGTTCTAGAAGAATTTTATAAATTTCATCCCTTTCGGCAATTTCTAGTTCACGAATATTATTATTCAATTCAACTACAGCTAAAGGTTCAATAAAAACTGTCGCACCAGAACCAGACATGTCATGTACAACACCAGGTATCTCAGATCTATTTTCTGACTTGACCGGAATAACGTAACGGTCATCACGAAGTGTAATGATTGAATCTTGCAAAAACTTGCTCTTTGCACTAATAATCCTGTTTAGTTGGATTTTGATATTATCTTGTGCCCGTTTTATTTTTCGCCTTACATTAAAAAGTTCAGCCGAAGCCTTATCATCAATTTCTTGATTTTCATTAATACACTGCTTTAACCTAGCAAGTAGATGTGGTAAAGCTTCAAGATATTGAATTTTTTCAAAAAAATCATAATGTTGATTATCTTCAAGTTTTTCAGGTATTTTTTTGATATATTCTGAAATATCTAAAAAACGAATTAGATCAACTAATTCTTTGATTTCAGGAATTTGTTCACGATTTGCCTTCCTTAAAATGGGCCTTATATCTTTTAAGTCATCTAGAGGAAATTCTGGGTTAAGTATTAGGTAGTCGACCAAATCTGATGTTTCATTTAAAGCGATTTGTATTTCGTCATAATCAGAAAGTGGCTTCAATTCAGCGCAGAGCCTTTCGCCACCTTCTGACAAGGACATTTTTCTCAATTGATCAACTATTTTATAATATTCTAAAGTTTTTAAACTGTGTTTTTCTATCATTTAAATTCCGTAGCTTAAAATATTTCAAAAATACTAGATTGACAATATTTTTGCTTTCGTCATATTTGTTTCATCTAACTTTTTTGTAATGTTAACACTTTCAAATAAATCAATATCATCTACTTTACCATTTTGTACGATTAGAGAACGATTTATCTCACCTGCGATAATAGACTCTACAGCTTTAATTCCCATCATAGAACTAATGTAGCGATCAAAATAATTTGGAGTGCCACCTCTTTGTAAATATCCTAGGATCGTTGTTCTAGCTTCAATTCCAATTTCTGATTCAATGTATTTTGCAAGCTCGATAGAATCTGTAGCACCTTCTGCTACAATCACAATATAATGGTATTTACCACGATTTCTTGCAGAAAGAATTTTTCCTAATACATCTTTTTCAAGATCTAAAGGATGTTCAGGAATCAAAATTATTTCGGCTCCTGTTGCAACTCCAACATGTAACGCTAAGTAACCAGAACGTCGTCCCATTACCTCAATAACTGAACATCGTTCATGTGAAGATGCCGTATCCCTCAATTTATCAACAGCTACTATAGCTGTATTTAAAGCAGTATCGAATCCTATTGTATAATCTGTACAGCCAACATCATTATCAATTGTAGCTGGAATGTAGATAGTCGGAACACCAGTTTTTGCGAGATCTGTAGCCCCTCTTAGAGTTCCATCACCACCGCATACAACTAGCGCATCTATACCAAAAATCTTTGTCATTTTAGCTGCTTGTTTTTGTCCTTCTTCTGTCGTAAAAGTTTCACTCCTAGCAGTATTTAAAAAAGTACCACCTTGTTGAAGTTTTTCTGAGACTGATCTAGCGTTCAATTCCTCTACTTCACCAGAAATTAGACCTTGAAATCCACGTCTTATTCCCATGACTTTTAAGCCAGAATTAATGCCGGATCTTGTAACAGAGCGAATAACACCATTCATCCCTGGAGCGTCTCCACCACTTGTTAAAACTCCAATTGTTTTTACTTCATCATTTTTTGTCATTTTATATCCCCTTGTATAATTGTTTTCGTAAATCAAGAAACTGCTAATTTTTCTTGATTTTGTTAAAATATTAGAATTTCTTTTCAAACATTTTACTATTATTATGTTAGAATCAAGTTATCTTGGCCATAGCGTTTGGCAAGTATTTCTATTCCTTGTCTATCAATAAAAAAAGATGTGTTATTTAAAATTGATTTAGTGTTTTCTAAGTAGATAAAAACAGGTATTCCACCCGTAAAATAGGTGATAGTTGATTCAAAAATTTTGAACTCTTCTTTTGAAATTTGTTCAGGAAAACGAACAAACAACTTTAATCCAGAAATTTTATCATTCAATGATTCCAGTTCTATTGGTGTTTTGTTTTTTTCTTGAGTCTGTTCTGATTTTTGATTTTGTATCATGTTAGGATTGAAATCATTTGATTGTCTAATTGCTTTATTATTAATCCGCTGAGCTTCTAGAACAAATTCTTGAATTTCTGGTGAATTAAGATTATCATTTTCATCTAATTCAATTATTTTCCTAGCAAGAACATTAGGATTCTCTTCATCCCGCAAGCTTACATTTCCAGCAATCAACAAGATCTTATTTTCAGTCAGCAGGAAACGCGTTTCTTCGAATAAGTTAGAAAACACAACAACCTCAAAAGTACCAGCCAAATCCTCCATTGTCAAAAAAGCCATTTTTTGATTATTCTTAGTAAATAATTCCTGTTTGTGTGTAATTATTCCTGCCACAATTACTGGTTGATTATCAAAAACTTCTAAATTATGTTTTTCTAAAAGAAGGGTTGCTTCATCTATTGTTGACTCGTCTAGATTGTCTTCTATTTCTGAAGTTATTCTTAATTTTGAACTTTCTATTGTAACAAGATCTTTTAAGATTGGTTTGTATGTGTCTAATGGATGACCACTTACAAAAACACCTAATACTTCTTTTTCCATCTGAAGGCGTTTATTTAAAGAATATTCTGTCAAAGATTCTGGATAAACAGGCTCAATAGTTTTTTTATCTGGTTGATCGGTCAAGTCAAATAAACTAAGCTGACCTTCTAGCGACTGTTGTTTAGATTTTTGGATACTATTCATAAAATCTTCATGCACTGCCATCAATTTGACACGTGGTACATCAAAACAATCTAAAGCTGACGATTTGATCAAAGATTCAACAACCTTTCGATTTACCTCCAAATCACTAATACGTCTAATAAAATCACCAAAACTAGTAAATTTTCCATTTTCTTCTCGTTCAGAAATAACTTGCGAAATGGCTTTTGTACCAACATTTTTAATTGCACCTAAAGCAAAATGGATAGTCCCATCTTTAGCAAAAAATCTAGTCTGGCTTTCATTAATACAAGGTGGTAAAACTGGAATATTGGCTTTTCTACATACCTGGATGTAATCAGAGGCTTTGTCTAAATTACCTAGAAAAGAATTAAGCAAAGCAGCCATAAATTCAACTGGATAATAATACCTAAGCCAAGCTGTTTGGTAAGCTAAGACAGCATAACCTGCAGCATGTGATTTGTTAAAAGCATAGCCTGCAAAGGCTTCTACTTCATTAAAAATTTCATCTGCAATATTTTCAGGAACTCCATTTGCAACCGCGCCTTCAACTTTTCTTCCATTTTCATCTTCGCCGCCATAAATAAATAAATCTTTGTATTTACGTAAAATTTCAGGTTTCTTTTTTGACATTGCTCTTCTAACATTGTCAGATTGTCCCATAGAAAAACCAGCAAGATCTCTAACAATTTGCATTACTTGCTCTTGATAAATAATACAGCCATAAGTCATGTCAAGAATTGGCTCTAATAATTCATGGTCATAACTAATTGTTTCTGGATTATGCAGAGATTTAACATATTTTGGAATTTGTTCCATCGGACCAGGTCTAAACAATGATATGCCAGCAATAATATCCTCAAACTGTTTGGGCTTCATTTCTTTAATGAAAGATGTCATGCCGTTTGATTCCAACTGAAATACGCCAGCTGTATCACCTTCACTAAGCATTTTGTAAATGTTTTCATCATCAAATGGAATTTCATCAAAATTAATTTTGACCTTATGGTTTTTTAAAACCATCTCAGCAGTGTCACGCATTACTGTTAAAGTGCGTAAACCCAAAAAATCCATTTTGATAAGACCAATACTCTCAATAATATCTTTATCGTATTGAACTACTATGGCTTCATCATTGAGAGACAGAGGTGCTATTTCGGTAATTGGCACATCTGCTATGACAACTCCTGCTGCATGTGTTGAAGCATGTCTAGGCATACCTTCAAACTGCTTAGCTAAATCAATTATTTCCCTTGTTTGAGGCGAGCTATCGTAGGCATTTTTTAGATCAGTACTAATTTCCAAAGCTTGATCAATTGTGATGTTTAAAATATTGGGTATCATTTTGATGATTTTTGAGGTTTCAGCAAAAGGTACATCAAGTACACGGGCAACATCCCGAATTGACTGTCTAGCAGCCAAAGTTCCAAAAGTAATGATTTGGCAAACATGATCTGAACCATATTTTTCTGTGACATAATCAATGAGTTCGCCACGTCTTTCATAACAGAAATCCAAATCAAAATCTGGCATACTGACACGATCTGGATTCAAAAAACGCTCAAACAATAAGTTGAATTGTAAGGGATCAATGTTTGTGATTTTTAAAGCATAAGCAACCAATGAACCACCACCCGAACCTCTGCCCGGACCAACCATAATATTTTGTTCATGAGCAAAGCGTACAAAGTCCCAAACAATCAAAAAATAATCATTATAACCCATGGAATCAATAACGTTTAATTCGTGTTCTAATCGCTCAAAATACTCCTCATCCGACTTATCACTTTTTTTATTTTCAAGTCGTTCTTTTAAACCAGCAACAGCAATTTTCTTAATAAACTCAGCGCTAGTTGATTCATCTTCTGGCACAAATTTTGGTAGATGAATTTCATCAAAGGGAATTTCTAAATTACATAATTCAGTTATTTTTTGGGTGTTTTCTATAGCTTCAGGAACGTCAGCAAAATAATCTGCCATTTCCTCAGGAGATTTGATATAAAACTCATCGGTCTCCATTTGCATTCGGTCTTCATCTTTTAATTTTTTACCGGTTTGCATACATACTAGTACTTCATGTGCAATTGCAGATTCTTTTTTCAAATAATGACAGTCATTCGTAGCAACTAAAGGAATCTTCGTCTCGTGACTAATTTCTATTAAAGCTTGATTTAACTTTAATTGTTCTTCGAGATGATTTGCTTGAATTTCTAAATAATAATTTTCTTCACCAAAGAGTTGATAATATTTTAATGCAAGTTTTTTTGTTTCTTCAAATCCTTGGTTCAAAAAAGTACGAGCAATTTCGCCACTAAGGCATCCACTTAAGCAGATGAGTCCTTCATGATATTTTTCTAATAACTCGAAATCAATTCTAGGTCTATAATAAAAACCCTCTGTGTAGCCAAAAGATACTAATTTAATTAAATTTTTATATCCTTGTAAGTTTTTTGCAAGTAAAACCAGATGATAAGGTTTATTGTCAATGCCACTTACTTTGTCGAAACGACTTCTTGGGGCAACATAAACCTCACATCCGATAATTGGCTTTAGACCAGCATCTTTCATGGCTCGATAGAAATCGATTACACCATACATTACGCCATGATCTGTTATCGCACATGCGTCCATACCTAGTTCTTTTAGACGAGGTATCAAATCCTTTATTCGATTAGCCCCGTCTAAAAGACTATATTCGGTATGTAAATGTAAATGCGTAAATTGCATGTAACTCTGTTACTCTCCTAAGAGTTCTTCTATGTAATTAACTACAAAATCTTTATTTTTCTCTAAGTTTTCAGCCGCAACTTGCTCATCCTCATCATAAAAACCAAGATAAATTTTTAACTTTGGTTCTGTACCAGATGGACGAACTGCAAACCAATCTAGATCTCCTAATTCATAAAGTAGTACGTTGCTTTGTGGCAAATTGCTCTTCTCTGTCGTTCCGGTAACAAGATCTGTAACTTCATTATCTTGGAAGTCTTTTAATTGAGTTATTGGTAAATCTCCAATACCTTCTAATTTATTTTCACGAAGAGCGGACATAGCATTTGAAATTTGCTCGGCACCTTTGATCCCTGTTCTCTCAAGTGAAACAGTTACTTCGGATGCATATCCATATTTTTCAAAAATTTCAATCAACTTATCGTAAAGAGTTTTATTTTCCTCTGCAGCAACTGCAGCCATTTCTGCAATAATCATCACTGCTACAACTGCATCTTTATCTCTAACATCAGTACCAACTAAATAGCCAATACTTTCTTCAAAACCAAATTGGAAATGCTCATCACCATTTTCATCTCTTTCCAAAATTTGTTCTGCAATATTTTTGAAACCTGTCAATACTTCAGTCAAATCAGTATTATAATGAGCTGCAATTTTTCTGGTTAACTTACTAGAAACAATTGTGGTTACACAGAAAGAATTATCTGGCAAAATTCCTTTTTTAGTTTTTTGGCCAAGTATATATTCCATAATTAATAGGCCTATCTGATTACCTGTTAAGACAACAAAATCATCATCACTCGTTCTAACTGCAACACCTGTACGATCAGCATCTGGATCTGTAGCGATCAGAAGATCTGCTTCTTTTTCCTCAGCCAGTTCAATACCAAGCTTCATAGCATCTCTTTCTTCAGGATTTGGATAAGGTGCTGTTGGGAAATCACCATTTGGTTCAGATTGTTCCTCGACTATAAATATATTTTCAAAACCTAGAGTGTCTAAAATTCGTTTTACTGGTCTTAATCCTGTACCATAAAGCGGTGTATATGCTATTGCTAAATCTTTTTGTTTCTTAACAACTTCTGGATTAATAGCTAGATCTAGCAACATCTCATTATAGACTTTGTCAAACTCATCGCCCATTTCTTGCCATAATTCAGATTTCTGGGCTTCTTCAAAAGATTGAGCTGAATTCAAAATATTTGCGAAATCATCGCGCTCATTCATTTTGTTAAGAACTATTTCTGCTGGCTCTGCACCAAATTGTCCACCATCTTCGCCATAAGCTTTAAAGCCATTGTACATTTTAGGATTGTGGCTAGCAGTAATCATTACTCCACCACCACAATTGTAATGACGAATAGCAAAAGATAGCATTGGCGTAGGTCTTAGCACCTCAGAAAAGACAACACGTATGCCATAAGTAACAAAAATTCTACCTACCAACTCAGCAAACTCACGAGAGAAATGTCTTGAATCATATGATATTGCTAGACCTCTTTGACAAAATTCTTCACCTTTGTCTAAATAATATCTAGCAAAACCGTCGGCTGCTCTGGCAACAGTATAGTAGTTCATACGGTTTGTACCCGCACCTAATATTCCTCTAAGACCTGCGGTACCAAAACTCAAGTTTTTATAAAAACGATCTTCTATTTCATCAGTATCGTCCTTAATGGATAGCAATTCCGCTTTCGTTTCTTGATCCATATCAGGATCATTTAACCAAACTTCATAAATTTTTTTTGCTAAGCTCATGATAAGTCCTCCTTAAGTCAAGCTAATATGAGTATTGTAACATTTACTATTGTATCATTTATTTAGTTTTTCAGTTTATAAATTATTTTCTAATTATGTTGTTTGTTGATAAATGAAATTTAACGTCTTGATTGTAAAACCCCTCGAATCAATAACAAATAATCTCTTAAATCTGCTGCCTCTTCAAAAGCCAAATTAGCAGCAGCTTCTCGCATCAATTTTTCTTTTTCTGCTTGCATGTTTTTTAATTCAAAGTTAGATAATTCTTTGAGACCTGATTCGTCTAAATAATCTGTCTCTTCTTCAGCTAGTTCTAGTTTTTCTTTTTCATCTAGTTCATATGCTGTATCGACAACTTCATGAACAGCTTTCTTAATTGTTTTTGGAACTATCTTATGTTTATTATTAAATTCTTCTTGTATTTCTCGTCGACGATTAGTTTCGGTAATTGCTTTATACATAGATTCTGTTACTTCATCAGCATATAATATAACTCTACCATTCTCATTTCTTGCGGCTCTGCCAATCATCTGAATTAAGGAGGTTGTTGATCTCAAAAAACCTTCTCGATCTGCATCTAAAATAGCAATTAGAGACACTTCTGGTAAATCTAGACCCTCACGTAATAGATTTATTCCAACCAAAACATCAAACTTTCCTTCTCTTAATTCTTTCAAAATTTGCAAACGTTCAACTGTCTTGATATCAGAGTGCAAATACTTAACTTTATACCCTTCAATCATTAGATAATCGGTTAATTCCTCCGACATTCTTTTAGTTAAGGTAAGAATTAAAGTTCTTTCTCCTTTTTCAAGATTATTATTTATTTCGTGAGTTAGATCAGCCATTTGATCTTCAACTGGTCTAATTGAAATAGTTGGATCCAATAAACCAGTTGGACGATTAATTTGCTCAATATATTGACTAGAGTTTTCTTCTTCGTATTTTGCTGGCGTCGCAGAAACAAAAACTGTTTGACCCATTCTTTGCTCAAACTCGGTAAAATTTAAAGGACGATTATCTAGGGCAGATGGTAATCTAAAACCATAATCAACTAGTGACTGTTTTCTAGCTCGATCCCCATTGTACATTGCACCAATTTGAGGAACAGTGACATGCGATTCATCAATCATCAATAAATAATCGTCAGGGAAAAAATCAATAAGTGTATATGGAGGTACCCCTTCTTTTCTACCATCAAAATGTCTAGAATAATTTTCGATTCCTTTGCAGACTCCGGTTTCAAGCAACAATTCCATATCATAACGTGTTCTTTGCTCTAAACGATATGCTTCAACTATTTTACCTTCTTTATTTAAAGATTCTAGACGTTCTTCTAGCTCTGCTTGTATATCTCGAACGGCCCTTTTTGTGTTTTCATTACTAGTTGCATAGTGACTCGCAGGATAAATCTGGGTATAATTTCTACCTTGGATACTTCTATTTGTAATTGCCTCAATCTCTGTAATTCTATCTATTTCATCACCAAAGAATTCGATCCGAGTTATTATGTTTTCTGATGCTGCAGGAAAAACATCAATAATGTCGCCCCGCACACGGAAGGTTCCTCTTTTTAATTCAAAATCATTACGTAAGTATTGGATATTAATCAATTCTTCAATTACCTGTTCTCTTGATTTTTGCATACCCTGTCTTAAATTAACCATCATGCTTTGATAGGATTCTGGTGAGCCTAAACCGTAAATACAAGAAACAGAAGCAACAACAATCACATCTCTACGCTCCAAGAGTGAAGATGTTGCAGAATGTCGCAAGCGATCAATTTCTTCATTAATCGAAGAATCTTTTTCGATATAAGTATCACTAGCAGCAATATAGGCTTCTGGTTGATAATAGTCATAATAGGATACAAAATATTCAACTGCATTATTTGGAAAAAAAGCAGAAAATTCTGCAGCTAACTGCCCTGCCAAAGTCTTGTTATGAGCTATGACCAAAGTTGGTTTTTGGGTTTTCTCAATAACATTTGCCATGGTAAATGTTTTACCCGAACCAGTAACTCCAACTAAAGTTTGACCCTGGTCACCTCGCTTAATTCCATCTACAATTTTCTTGATGGCTGCAGGTTGGTCACCACGCGGTTTATAATCTGAGACAATTTTAAATGGAGTATTTGTCATGCCCATTCNTCCATTTNAAACGGTTTTGATTTTTCTCTAATTAAATCTAAATCTTCCATTTTTTCTCTAACCATGACAAAGTCTTGCCACATATCAATCCTCTTTTTTGGATTACGTAGTAAATAAGCTGGATGAAAAGTAGGCATTATATGATAATCACCTTTTTTAATCCATTGTCCTCTTACTTGTGAGATTGGCGAGTTAGTATTAGTAAAATATTTATAAGCAGTTGCTCCAATTAACACAATAATTTTTGGTTTGACTAGACTAAATTGAGCAGCCAATAACTTTTTACATGCATTTGCTTCGTCTGGAGTCGGAGCACGATTTCCTGGTGGTCTGCATTTTACAATATTACAAATATGATAATCATTTTCTGTAAATTCTTGAGCTGTAAGTAAACTATCAAGTAATTTACCAGAGCGTCCAACAAATGGTTTTCCTAATCGGTCCTCCTCAGCTCCAGGGCCTTCACCNATCAACATTAAGTTAGCTTCAAGATTACCCCTAAAAACTACAACTTGATTTCTAGTTTGAAATAATTCGCACTCTTTGCAAGATTGACATGCTTGTAAAAATCCTTGCCAGGCTT
>JGI24707J26582_10000932_pt1 | contig 23288 bp, 17 predicted proteins | sample BioPla1DNA1_FD_26582 | JGI IMG/M metagenome (IMG submission 26582)
GTTCAATAGGAAAAATGCTGATAGAGAGAGGTTTTATAATAACCAATAAACCAATTGAAATTGTAAAAAGAGATGATATAGGTTTACCGATATTAAATGGAATATTAAGCTATAATCCGGATGAGTATAGCCCATATGTGGTGCTTTTGCAGAAAAGGTTAATTGAACTGGGCTATGGGGACGGCCTTGAAGTCACCGGTAAATTTGACTCAAAGACACTTGATGCGGTAAACAGATATAAAGAGGATTATGGACTTTGGAATTTTGGTGAGTATGAAGGCAAGGTGGGAGAAACTACCTGGAATCATTTATTTAAAAATCAGAAAGTACCTTATCTTACAATTGACAATGTAGAAAAAGATGGTATGGGTATACCGGTTTTAAGCGGCATACTAAGCTATAATCCATGGGAATATAGCATTTATGTAGTATTTTTACAAAAAAGATTAATTGAATTAGGGTATGGAGACGGTTTAGAGGTAAATGGAATATTTGACTCAAAAACACTTGAAGCGGTAAACAGATATAAAGAGGATTATGGACTTTGGAATCATGACGAATATGAAGGCAAGGTAGGAGAGACAACCTGGAATCATTTATTTAAAAATCAAAAAGTTCCGTATATAAAAGGAACAAATGAATTTTATCCTGCAGAAAATTCTACTCAGAATAACAGTGTTTCAAACAGTTTTAAATATAACTGGACCGGTAAGTGCGTTACTGAAGAGTTTAAAGAAAAGGTTCTTGAAATAAGCAAAAAACTAAAAATTAATCCGGATGATTTAATGGCAGTTATTGCTTTTGAATCTAACTTTGATCCATCTGCTCGTAATCCTGCTTCAGATGCCACCGGGCTGATTCAGTTTATACCTTCAACAGCTGAGAGTTTAGGAACAACGGTAGAAGAACTGAAGAATATGTCAGCAATTCAACAGTTGGATTATGTATATGAGTATCTAAAGACATACTCAGGAAGAATGAATGATATATACGATGTTTATATGGCTGTATTTTTGCCTATAGCAGTTGGAAAAGACAATAATTATGTACTTGGAGTTAAAGGTTCAGAAGAGTGTTTTCCCGGTACAGACTTAACAAAAGGTAAAGTTTATAAAAACAATTCAGGTTTAGACATTAACAAGGACGGTATTATAACGAAAGAAGAAGCAGTTCAAAGGGTGATAGCTAAAAGGAATCAATATGAAATAATAAATTCTGTAAATGAACCAACCGGAAATGACAGTAGAACAGGGGATACAAAAATAAAAGAAAACTCAAATTATAATGTTACAAATACTGTAGCATATCAAGCGGTAGTGCCAAAATATGTATATGAATCAGGAGAGAGGACACCGGAAGCATATAATTTATTGATAGATCAGTTTATGGTTGAAACAAATCCCAGATATAAACCAAGAAACGGAGCTACGTTCTGCAATATATATGCATGGGATGTTTCAGTTGCAATGGGAGTCGAATTGCCAAGGTTTGTAGAAATTAATGAAATAGGAAATTTGGAGGATGCAACCGGTAAAGCTATTGGACGAAACCTTGGCAGTGGATATATATTATATCAAGATGTTGCAAATGCAAATGCGACAGAGCTTGATGCAAATAGGCTGGCAACTTGGTTAGATGCTCAGGGTGCAAATTATGGATGGAGAGAAATCAGTGNAGAAGAAGCTCAAAGAAGGGCTAATCAAGGATATATGACAATATCAGTAGTAAAAGAACCAGGAGGCATAGGTCATGTTCAAGTAGTCAGACCTACTCCGGACGGAAGTGATTATGATCCGAGCAAAGGAGTTTATATATCGCAGGCAGGTGGAAGTTCAGCAATTAAAAACGGTGTTTATTTTCTTGAACATTATAAAAGTGAGAGTTATTATAATAGATATAAGTTTTATACACATGATTAAAAATCAATTTTATTGTACGGAAAGGAGAAATATACATGTTCAAAAAGTGTATATTATGTTTCGCAACACTTATCATAGGAATGTTTATTGGCATAGCAGGAAGTCAGCTATATGAAAATTCAAAAAGACCCGTAATGATTACCGGTGAAAATGAAAGAACAGGAGAAAAGGAAGATGTACCGGGGGAAAATGAAAATATTTTAACCCCGGATGAAAATGATTTAGAAAATGATTTATTAGATGAAAATAAAAATGACAGGGAAAAATACAGAAAAATTTTAGTAGGTGCAGGTGGCTGGCATAGAAGCCCTTCTATGACGGCAGCATATGGTGACCACTACATTTTTTCTGAAGACGGTACTTTTATATTTAAATACAGCTTAGCAGATGAGGAAAGACGTGTTATTGACATTTCAGGAAATTGGGAAATTATAAACGGCGATTTATTACATTTAACCATTATGAAAAAAACAATTAGGGAAGGTGGTGAATTTATACCAGGAAGTCCGTCTTCATTAACGGGGTATTCTTTGGTTAATTCCACCACTGTAAAAGTGGATGTGGAACCGTATGAAGAAGTTATATACCCGTTGAGAGACTTGGAAATTGATGAATCTTCTCCTGCTCCGTTAATGCTTAAAATAGGAGGGGTGCAGTATTGGAAATGGGGCGGTACAGCTGATGAAACATTAGTCATGGAACAAACAAATGAAGAACCAGATATTGACTCAGAAATACAAGTGTGGGAAGGTGTACTTGAGTTTTCTGAATCTGCTCCTCCCGACCAAAGTTTGTCTTACACAATAAAGATTTACAAAGAAAATAATGAATATTATGGCGATATAAGTATTGACGGTTTTCAAACAATGAAAAGGATAAGAACAAAAGCGGTAGGGGATAAAAATTCTGTTAATCTGGTATTTGACACATACTTACCCGACAATGTGGGTGAAAGGTATGAAAAAGGGGATATTTTGCTGAGTTTGGAAAGAAAGGGTCAGAAAGTTTATACTTCATGGGGAAAGTTACAGCCAATGCTTCAGGAAAATAAACAATCGGGAGAGGTTTATTTTGAATATCGATAACAGAAAGTATATTAAGAGCGGAAGGAGATTCTTTAGTAGTAGAGTATGTAGGTTGGCTGGGAGAAATAATAAAAATTAAATTTAATAAACCGGAGGAAGATAATTAAAAAGACTAAAAGTCAGGTTGAAAAATAAATATCAGAATACTAAAAAGAATGCCAGAAGGATTTTTTCTTCCGGCATTTTTAAAATATTAATGATATATATAAAGCTATATAAAGAAGTGGTTTTATCTTCTGAGGGGAACGTATGTTTGATAAAAATAGGACGAAAAAATAAAAAAACTATTGGAATAATTTATATATTGTAATATAATGTACTTTAGTGTAAAGTTGATATTTTATAAATTTAGTATTGAAGAGTAAATAAAAAAATAGTAATATTTAGTTGTGATATGTTATATTGCATATTAAGTTTGAATTTACTATTAAATATAAAACTTATTTTATAATTCAGTATAAAAAGCACTGAAAGAAGGGTTGGTTGAATTTGGTAGCAGTTATTTCAAGTCCTGAAATATGGGATGATATTGATGAAGTTTTAAAAAAGTTGAATAAAGAGGTTTACTATAAAAAAATTGATGTTGAAACGGATATAATGAGTGAGATTGAAAGAGTAAGCAGTATGTCAGTTAACTATATCGTAATTGACATGTCTTGCTTAGATGACTGCCGCAGACTTCCGCAGGCTATTAGAAAAATGATGTTAATTAATGAAAATGTAAGGTTTTTTATAATTGCTTCTGAAAAGTTTGCCGGCAGTGAAGTTATAAGCACTCTTATATCTATGGGTATTTACGATATAATAGGTCAGAATGAAAATGAAGAAAAAAATGTATCTAAAATTCTTTTAAAACGCTTTGAAGAGCCGGCAACATATGCTATGGCAGTCAAGTGGGATGCAGGCTTTTCAAGAAAAAGAGATAAAGAAAAAGAATTTGTAGAAAAAGGTACCGGAAGATTTGGGCAGAAAGACACCTCACAGGTAAAGACCATTGAAAAGGATAAAATTGTCGGAACTGTTGTTATTGCTGTTGTAGGAGCCATGAACAGGATTGGTACTACTCATACGGCAATATCTTTAGCGAAGTATTTAATTGATAACAGGTACGGTGTGGCTGTCGTGGAACTTCACAACAGTAATGTTTTTGAAAGAATAAGAGATTCATATGAAAATGTTGTGGAAAAAAGCGGAATGTTTTCTTTGGCAGGTATAGACTTTTATCCTTTTGATCCGACCAGAAGTGTGTCTGACTTGACATTAGATGATTATAACTATATTATACTTGATATGGGTGTATATTCCAAATGTAATATAGCTGAATTTAGAAGAGCTCAGGAAAGAATTGTTGTATGCGGGGTAAAGGATTGGGAGCTGGAAGAGCTGGAGGAACTTATAGAATGTGAGGAAAAGAATTTTAAAAACAGATACTATTTCACTTTTTCAGATGATCCTATGTTTGAATTTGTAAAATCTAGTATGGATTCTCTTTCTTGCTTTAAAGCTCCATACAATCCGCAGCCGTTTCATTATAATGAAGATTGTGCAAAAGTATTTAAAGAGTTATTAAAAAATGTATTGCCACAAGTTAATGATGATGCAGATAATGAAGGCTTTTTAAAGTATTTGTTAAAAAAAAAAGGAGTAAAACTGTACCATAAACCAATTCTTCTTGATAAAATAAAACTTAGAAATTTAGAAAAAGAGAAAGATCCTCGTGTGACTTTTAAAAAGTACATGGGTTTTATAAAAACAATTATATTTATAAGTGTTGTACTGATAGTAGTGATTTCATTGTACCGGTTATTTGTAAAGACAGATGTTTTTTTAGAGATAAAAAATTTTATAAATCAACTGTTTTTTTAAGATTAATTTTATAGGGGGATTTTGAAATGAAAGATATTATGCTATATGCTATAAACGGAGATAATTTCAGAGAATACAAACTTCCTAAAACGACAGAAGGGATAATCAGGATTGAGATAAAAAATTACAGTGAAAACGAATTAATCTACAATATACCTGTTTATGCAAATGACGGGTACTGGTCAGTAGGTGAAGTGGATTCTCTTAGTATCAGAATTAATGGTAAAGAAGCATATGACGGGTGGATATGTGACAAAGACATTATAACTGTCACATCACTGGACGGAAAAACCCAGGCAATAATATATGCCCAGGAATGTGATGAAAATTACACTGTAGATTTTGACAAATATTCCGTTGAAAATATTGACAAAATTACCATAGGAAGCTTTGTTGAAAATACAATTGTATATAACGGACCCAGAGTGGCTTCTAACCATGCAGTTATTGAATTTCAGTCTGAAACTGCCTTGGTTAAACTGCTAAATGACAGTGATTATTTATATGTAAACGGGGTTAAAACTACTGAAAAAACATTATCATGGGGAGATATAATAAATATAATGGGTCTTAAAATTATATTTATGGGGGACTTTATTGCAGTTAAAAGTCCAAAGACTCTTTTAAAATGCAGTCTTCCCCTGTATGAACCTGATAATGAAAAGTTATTTGAAGAAGTCTTTGCCGGAGAGTCTCCCAGACAAGTGTATTTCCAGCGTTCTCCAAGGATTATCAAAAAACTGGATCAAGGTCAAATTGAAATAGATTCTCCGCCTACACCTAATACCCAAAAAGAGCAGCCTCTTATACTTTCAATAGGTCCTTCTTTTACAATGGGTATGGGTATGTTGGTGAGTTTGATGTTTACCATAAATGCAAGCAGGAACAATCCTGTTATGGTTATACCGGGGGTTGTAATGACCGGATGCATGCTTGCAGGAACCATTCTCTGGCCTATATTGTCAAGATCTTATCAAAAGAGGACTAAAAAGAAAGAGGAAAAAAAGAGAGTAAAAAGATACCGTGAATACATGCAGAAGGTGTTTTCAAAACTGGAAGAAAGGATAGATCGCAATAACAAAATACTGGCGGCCGGCTACCCGGAACCGGCAGTTTTGATTAACCGTGCTGTAAATAAAGACAGAAGGCTTTGGGAGCGTATGCCTTCAAATAAAGATTTCCTGGAGATAAGGCTTGGGGTTGGCGTAATGCCGTCCCTGATTACCGTAGCCGTGCCCAAAGAACGTTTTACAATGGAAGATGATCCTTTGTTAGATGAGCTTAATAATATAAATAAAGATTTTTTAATGGTTAAAAATGTTCCCATTACAATTTCTCTTTTTGAAAACAATATGTTAGGGATTATCGGTGATAAAAATGCTACCTTGAACATTGCACTGTCTGCAATAATTCAGCTGTCAACCTTACATAGCTATGATGAGGTAAAAATTGTATGTATTAACAGTAAAGAAATTCACGAAAAGTTAGAATGGATAAAAAGGCTGCCTCATGTTTGGGGACCTGAAAAATCAATAAGATTTATGGCGTCTTCCCGGGATGAGGCAAGGGATGTACTCCTTTATTTAAATGAAGTATTAAGTGAAAGGGAAGAGAGTGTTAAGGATAACTACTCAAACCAAAATAATGTAATACTTCCTCATTTTGTTGTGTTTATATCTGAACCTGAATTAGTTGAAAATGAACCTGTAATGAGATTTTTATCAAATTCAAATGCTTCCCTTGGAGTTACAACTGTGTTTATATATGATAAACTCAGTATGCTTCCAAAGGAGTGTAATTCTTTTGTTCAGTGTACAGAGTCAGAGTGTATTTTATATCATAGGGACAATCCTGAAGATGGAACGATAGAATTTAGTGCAGACCAGGTTAACTATGGGGATTTAGAGGTATTTTCAAAATCCCTTGCTGGTATGAAGGTTAAGGAGCTGGCTTCATCTCTTTCTTTGCCTTCTATGCTTTCATTTCTTGAAATGTACAAGGTTGGCAGAATTGAACACCTTGAAATAAAAAGGAGATGGAGGGAAAATTTAGCTTTTAGATCTTTGGAAGCACCAATTGGTGTAAAAGCAGGAGACAGCACTTTTTATTTAAATATACATGAGAAATACCATGGACCTCATGGCCTTGTTGCAGGTATGACCGGTTCCGGTAAAAGTGAATTTATACAGTCATACATTCTTTCAATGGCTATAAACTATCATCCTCACGATGTATCATTTATTCTCATTGACTATAAAGGCGGGGGAATGGCTAACTGTTTTGACGGACTGCCTCATATAGCCGGTAAAATTACAAACTTAGGAGGAAGCCAGATAAGGCGTTCCTTAGTGTCCTTAGACAGTGAACTTAAGCGAAGACAAAGAATATTTGCAGAGTATGGGGTTAATCATATAGATAGTTATCAGCAATTGTATAAAGATAAAAAAGCTAAAGAACCCCTTCCGCACCTTGTAATAATATCAGACGAATTTGCAGAGCTTAAGGCACAGCAGCCGGAATTTATGAATGAGCTTGTGAGTACGGCGAGGATAGGGCGAAGCCTTGGAGTTCATTTAATTTTAGCTACTCAAAAGCCTACAGGGGTTGTTGATGATCAAATATGGAGTAACACCAGTTTTAGAGTATGCTTAAAGGTTTTAGACAAGTCTGACAGTAACGAGATGTTAAAAAGACAGGAGGCGGCTTTTATTACCCAGCCGGGAAGATGCTATGTTCAGGTCGGAAATGATGAAATATTTGAGCTTGTTCAGTCAGGATGGAGTGGTGCAGCTTATGTGCCTACTGATAAAATAGAAAATGATGCGGATAAAGAGGTAATGTTAATTGACGACTCTGCCAGGGCTTTGAAAGTGGTTTCATGTAAGGAAAAAGCTGTTAAAAGTTCTAAAACCCAACTGGCTGCAATAGTTGATTATATTTCTGATATTTCTGTAAAAGGCGGCATTAAACCTTTAAGATTGTGGTTAGATCCTCTAAAAGAAGTGATATTTCTGGACGAAATTGAAGAGGCGGCCGGCGGCTGGAACGGTGAAGGTTGGAGTGAGGTTGACCATTGGATGAATCCTGCTATAGGAATATATGACGATCCTAAAAATCAACTTCAAAAGCCATTAAGACTGAATATGGGTGAAGACGGACATGTTATTTTATATGGTGCACCGGGAACCGGTAAAACAACATTTTTACAAACAACAATATATTCCCTTGTAAAATCATACTCACCGGAGTCATTAAATATTTACATAATGGACTTTGGCGGGCGTACAATGGGATATTACAACGAGCTGCCCCATGTGGGAGGAGTTGTTTTCTCAGATGATGAAGATAAAATTAATAAGCTGTTTAAAATGCTATTTAAAGAGCTAGAGAGCAGAAAGAAAATGTTTTCTGAATATGGAGTGGGAACACTTAGTTCTTATATGGAAGCTTCTAAAACAAAGCTGCCTGCAATTGTTTTGGTTATAGACAATTATTCCGCATTTTGTGAAATATATCCGGATCAGGAGAATGATATTTTAAATTTATCCCGTGAAGGCGGCAATTATGGTATTTATATGATAATAACAACGGCAAATACAAATGACATAAAATATAAAATCACTCAAAACTTCAAGCTTTTATACACTCTTCAGTTATATGATAAATTTGAATATCAAACTGTTGTAGGTAAGACAGATGGTCTTGAGCCTGAAAATGTTAAAGGAAGAGGTCTTGCTAAAATCGGCACGGCATTGGAGTTTCAGACTGCACTGGCAGGTTCATCCGTCAATGAATCAGAGAGAGTTTCGCAATTGCGTGAATTATTCAAAGAAATGAAAGAAAAGTGGAACGGAAAAGCAGCAATGCCTATTCCATATGTACCTGAAGAGGTTTATTTAGATGACCTGCTATTAAAAGATGAAGCAAAAGAGCAATTAAAGAAGGGATTAATTCCTATAGGTTATGATATGGAAGAAGCGGCAGTGGTATCAATTGATATTACAAAATCAGTTGCCTACGCTATAGCGGGATTTCCTCAAAGCGGCAAGACCAACTTATTAAAAGCAATAATGAAAGTGATTAAAACTCAGTTTGACTGGAAAGTCTGCGTTGTTGAAAGTGGAAAATCCGATCTTAAAAACTGTTGCAGGGAATACGGAGTGGAAGATTATATAAATAATACAGAGGACTTTGATGTTTATACAAAGAATTTAATTGATGAAATGCTTTTAAGAAATAAGGATTTAAAAGAGTTCAGAAAGAGAGAAAATAATGATTGTGATGAAGCAGAATATATGAAAAAATATAGGAGGATAGTAGTTTTAATAGATGATTTTAATGAATTTTTTTCCATGGCTTCAGATCAGGCCATGAACTACATAGAAAATATAGTTTCTGGAGGTAAAGGACTGGAAGTATATCTGGTTTTTACCGGAGATCCTTTCCAGCTGACTTCCTATGTAGGTCAAAAGGTTTATGATTGTGTTTTTGACGGTCAAAGCGGTATTTTATTGGGTGGAAGTATGGACTCCCAGAATATTTTCAATGTAACAATGGACTATCAACAAAGAAGTGTTCAGCATGAAAGCGGCATGGGATATCTAATAGACAGAAATAAATATTTAGTTATTAAATCAGTAATTTTATAACGCATTATTAAGTATAAGATGAGGTTATATGTTTAAAAAGGGGAGGGAGAGAATATGTTAAAATTCATATTATGTGACAGTAGTGAAAGCGATGCAGTATTCATAAGAAGGGTTATAAAACTAATTGCTGAAAAGAAAGAATACGACATAAGTTTTGAACTAATCTCTTATTTGCCTTCCGAAGTTCAGGAATATATATCAGAGAATGAGGGGTTATTTGTATATATTCTGGAAACCTCCTTTGGCTCTTCTGAAATTGACGGTGTAGAACTGGCAAAGTTCATAAGGGAAAAGGACCGTGACTCCTATATTTTGTTTTGTTCAAAAGATAAAGAATATATTTTAAAGGTAATGACAGCTCTTATAAGACCTTCAGGTTTTGTAATAAAAAGATATAATGAAGGGGGTGGGTTGGAAAAACTTGAGAACATGCAATTATATATAGGTGATATATACAGAGATTATTTAAATGTTACTCAAAAAGAAAATGTATTGCACATAAATGTGGGACCGGACATATATAAAATTGAATATGACCAAATTATGTACGTAGAGTCATTTCAAAAGAAAATATATATATGGACAAAGAATCAGAGAATAGGATATTATGATAAACTTTCATCTTTAGAAGAAAAGCTGGGAGAAGGATTTTTCAGATGTCATAGAAGTTACATAGTGAATTTAAATAATATTTCTAAAGTAAATTTTCCCGATATGGTTATTGAAATGAAAAACAAGGCAAAAATACCCATATCCAGGGCACAAAAAAATGGTTTGAGAGAGATACTGAAAAAATATGAAAGTAATATATTTGAAAGAGAATTTGTTTAAAATAATATAAAATACAGGGGGATGATAAATATGGAAAAAATTGCAGAAGCAGGTTTTGTTTTGAGCAAAAGGGAATTGGTTTTTTTAGCAGCAATTACAGGGGCAGATGAGATATACGGCATTGAAGACAATATATCTCAAATGGGAAAAGAGAAAATTAATGAAGAATGGCAAAAGGCAAGAGAGCAGCTTCAGGAGAAAAAGTATATTGAAGTGGAGCTGGATAATTCCATAACAATTGATGATGAACTTTATGCATTGCTGGAAGCTTGCTGCAGGCCAAGAGCATATTTTAACTATTCAGGTTCTGAAGAAGGAGAACCGTTGCACTACAGGAATATATATATAAATGAGATAATAGCTGTAGAACTTGATCAAGACAGGGTGGATAAAGATACATGGATATTAACGCCTTTAGTTACCCTTGATAAGGCTGCATACAATTTAAAAGAATGCTTTTTTACCGAAAAGAATTATGAGAAAAACGGAGTAAAATTTGAAGTAACCCAAGAAGAATTTGAAGAAATCAACAATCTGTTTGAAAAAGAGGATAAATTAAAAACAATTGAGTTTTTAATAAATTCAGGATGCTCAAAAGATTATGCCGGTGATTTGTTTGAAGCCATAAACGGAAAAAATCTTTTTAAGTCGTTGTTTACAATTATTTTTGATTACGACAATATAACAGACTTTTTTAATTATTCACTGTATTATGGAGAAAAATATATATGGCAAATAGATACATCCGGGCTTAAAAATAATAATAAAGAAAATAAAATTATTTTTAGTTCAGTAAGTTCAGAGGATATTGCTAACGGTATAGATAAAGTGATGAATAGTTTAAGGCACATATTTAATGAGAGTATAAAAGGGGAAGAGTTTTATGGGTAAAATATATGTTGAAGTTTTTGTTGCTGCAGTTGATAAAAAATACGAGTTTATAGTGCCTGCGGTTATGAAGGCAGGAACAGCGTCAGTACTTATGGCTCAGGCTGTTGCAGAGACGGAAGGCATAAATTTTAACAGGGAGAATTTAATGCTTTGCACCGGTGCAGATAATAAGATAATTCCAAATAACATAACAATGGATAAAGCAGGTATATTAGATGGTGCTCAGCTGTTACTCATTTGATTTTTTAAGGAATAAATAGCATAAAATGGTCAAAAAATTGACTGAGAAAAAAATTTAATGCAATTCATCCCAAAAATCGTGCAATTCGTCAGGATTTTTAAAAATGTAATAAAAATAATATATAATTAGTGTAGAATATTTAAGAAATATTCTTTAAAAAAAAATTTGATTTAATAATGTTAAGTGCTATAAAAATTCAAAACGGGGGGTTTTAGTATGACTGTGCCAAGCAGAAGGATTAATTATGATAGTGTAAATAGACAGGTTAGTAAAATACGCAGTTTAGCAGAGGATACCAGAGATGTTGCAAACCAACTGAACAATGTAATGACTAATACGAGCAGGGTTTGGAAAAGTGATGCTGCAAATGTCTTTTTAGGTGAATGTGAAATAATAAGACAAGATATAAGAACCACAGCAAGTAAAATGGATAATCTGGCAAGTACGGTATCTATGGTTGCAAAGAACATAAGAGATGAAGATGATGCAAGAATTGCCCGGTATTACGAGGAACTAAGCCGGCAAAACCAGCAGTTACAGCAGAGTAATTAACGGCATTTATAATTGTCACTGCTTTTTAAAAACGGTAATAGTATTATTGAAGGTAAGTATATGAGGAAGGTGACACCTATGAGTATTTATGCAGATCCTGATGGAATGAGGGAAGTTATTTTGAAATGCATATCAAAACTTAGGAGTAAAATGGCTTATATTAAAGCTGAGTATACTAATGCTGTAAAATGTCTTCAGTCTGAGGCAGGAGAATTTTTGCAGTTAGAGGACATGATCACAGAGATAAATAGAAATATAGAGTATATTAACAGGGTGTTATTTAATTGTGAGAGATTTATTGATGATACCATTTTAGAGTATATGTCTGCCCAGGAAAAGATCATGAGTATTTATAACAGATTTGAAAATGCAGAAATACTAAAAGGTGAAAAAAAATATAACATCTCTCATTCAGACGGGAATGCTAATAGGACTAAAAGGCCGTTACAAAAAAGAGAAGTTGTCCTGTGTAAACTTCCTCAAAAAGATTCTTTTATAAATGCTCCTGTCAGAACAGGGAAAATAGAAGACGGAAATAATATAATTATAAGGACCTGGAGTGTATCAGGATAAATATATAAAATAATTTTCAATAATCATGTAATCCGTATGAAAAAAAGAATTTTTAACAATATTATTGTATAATTTTAAAAAATATGATATATTTTTTAGGGGTAACTTTTGAAATAATATAAAATATTAAAAAGCAAAAACTAAATACAATTATTTTATTTAATTTAAGGGGGAGTTCAGATGAAGATAAAAATTCACCAAACAATATTTATAGTTCCAATCCGTATTAAAAGCAGTATATTTGTTTCTGAAGCCAGCATATTTATGTAAACAATATTGTATGTAAATTTGTGCGTTCCCATATTACTGAGGATAAAGTGCTGTTATTAGTGCTGTTAAAAATTGTTTTTTAAACATAAAAAAATATACAAATAAATGATTAGGGGTGTAAAAATGGCAGTTAAAATTGTTGGTTCAAGAAGAAACAGAGTAAGTTTTTTGACTCTAATAATGGTTATTGTAGCAGGTATTTTATTATTTGCTGCTGCAGGATTATTTGGGTTTAAGATGTATAAACAAATGGAAAAAGAATACCAGGACAAGATAGCTGTTTATGAAGAGGAATTAGATATTTACAAAAGTATTGTTGATGAAAACACAAGGACTGTTTATATACCGCATGAAGAAATTAAATTTAATACAGTACTTGAAGAGGATATGTTTTATGTAGAAGAGATTTTCAGCTCTATACCGCAGGAGGATTTTATTGATGAAACTGATTTAGGAAAGGTAGCGACTTTAGATGTACCGGCAGGAAATCCGGTTTTAAAATATATGGTTGAAGATCAATTGATACCTGATGATGTCAGGAATGTAGAATTTAGTACTTTTATGCTTCAAAGCAATATCAGGGAAGGTGACTTTATAGATGTAAGGATACGGTTTCCCAACGGTGAGGATTACATAGTGCTGTCTAAGAAAAAGGTTGAAGGAATCAGATTTCAGACAAGTACAATATGGCTTAACATAAAACACGGCGAACTGATGACGGTGAGCAGTGCAATTGTTGATGCGTATTTAAAGGAAGGTACAAAACTTTATGTTGTTAAGTATGTAGATGCTCAAACCCAAAACAGGGCGAGGGAAACTTATCCGGTTAATGACCATGTGCGGAAAATAATGAGAGAAGACCCTAATATTTTGGAAAAAGCTTCAAACGTTCTTTCAGAACAAGCAAGAATGAGTTTAGAGGAGCGTTTGGAAAATGTTTTAGGCGACCATATGAAGAGTGCCATAAGCGATGAATTAAGCGGCCTTAACAGCAATGTTCAAGAAGTTTTAAAACAGGAAGCGGCTAATCAAAGGGCCATAGGAGAGAAGGAATCTGCAGATGGACAAGCTGCGAAAGAGCAGCAAAAGCCCGGCAGTGGACAAAATAATGAAAAAGGAAGTGTTATAGATGGCGATGACTAACAGAATTGGTTTTATAGGTTCATATAAATGTGATTTGATTTTGTATATTGCCAAAATAACGTCTGCAGCGGGCAAAAAAGTTGCTATAGTTGATGCAGCGGGAGAGCCTGTATGGGAATACAATGTGCCGGTTTATCTGGACAACAGGATAATAACATATGACGATATAGACATTTACTTAAATTGCGGCGGTTCTGAAAAGTATAAAGAAATAGAGATGGATGACTATGACATTGTATTAATTGATTATGGATTTAACAAAGATATGCTTTATTCCATGAAGCAGTGTAATTCAGTGATAATTGTTTCAACATTAGAAAAGTTTAATGTTATGAGGTTAAGGGAGTGTCTGAAAACTATAACATTGCTCTCTGACCGTGGGTTTGAAAAAGAAGCTTCAGGCACCGGTGCTGTGAAAGATGCAATAAAGATCTACAGGGATATTGTTAACAGTAAAATTAATACTGACTACATTGACAGTATTTTAGATATAAATCAAAAAATTAATATAGTTTTAGAATATATATTAACTCTTGATGAAATTGATTACAAATACAGGCTTGAAAATCAGTACGGTGACAGTATTGTTTTTAAAAAGCTTACCAAGTCAATGAAAAATATGCTTATGGATATTGTTGAGGCATGCACGGACATTAGCAGAAAAGATATTATAAAAGCGGCTAAAAAGGCAGAAAGGGGGAGTTGATGTGCAGGTATCTTTTTGGAGTAATTACCATCAGACAGGTACTACATGCAATCTAATAGCAACGGCTACAAATGTAGCTTTAGAGTACAGGATGAAAGTTCTTATTGCCCATAATCATTTTGATAAAAGTGCCTTAGAGACATCTTTTCTTGACAGGGAGTATGTTGAAAAGGAATTGTCAAACCTTAATGATGTGGGAGTGGATGCCCTGAGTAGTTTTATAAAATTTAATAAAGTATCCAAGGAAAATATATCAAGATATACAACAACACTTATAAGCAACAAACTAGAACTTTTAGTGGGTACATCAATAACAAGCAGGGATTTGTATTTAAAGGAACTAAATGATGTCATTGATGTAGTGCTGGCACTTTCTAAAGAGTATTATGATGTTGTTTTTGTTGATGTCGGACCGGGAGAACCTGAAATAATTAAAAAGATATTTGACCATTCAGATTTAATTGTTGTAAACCTTAATCAAAATTACAATATTATTTTGGATTTTTTTGAAAATTACAGTGAGCTTGCTGAAAAGGCAGTATTCATGTTTGGAAAATATGATAAAAATTCAAATTTTAATATAAAATCATTACAAAGAAAATTTCGGTTATTAAAAGGAAAAAGCGCTATAATACCATATAATATACATTTTGCAGATGCTTGTTGTGAAGGAAGAGCCATAGATTTTTTCATGAGGAATCTAAGGGCGGAAAAAGATGACAATAATTATTATTTTATGAATGAAGTAAGAAAAGCTGCACAATTAATTTTAAATAGTTTGAATATTGACGTAAATCAAAAGAAATTGGGTGATTAAATGCTACTGAATATTATTTTAATAACTTTAATTCTTGCTTCTGTTGCAGGGGGAACTTTTTACTACATGAAAACAAACAGGGAAAAATATATTGACTTTGAAGTTGAAGATGACAGATACAAATTAGAAAATATAATAGAGCATGTAAAAGATGCAATTAATGAATTTTTAAAGACCAATCTCTACAGCATGAATATTACACGGGAAGAATTTGAAAAAAGAATGGAAAACAAAAACGAACTTAGAAAAGCACTTAAATCATGTATATATGGAGATATAAATGCAAAAAAATATGTAAAAAGCCATATAAGGGATATTTTGCTAAAATCCTATAAAATTGATGAGTCAAGTATTGATAAAATAATTAATTTTAACAATCCCAATGAATTAACCGTTATTGATAAATTTGAAATACTTCTTTATACATATAAAAAGACACATGATTTAAATGCCCTTGAGGCATTAATTGAAGAAAATAATTTTTCAGAGCCTAAATCAGTTGATGACGACGGAGAGGGAATAAAATATGTAATAACCGGTGAAGAAATAGAAAGAGTATATATGGAGAAGGTTAAAAAGCTTACTAAATTTGATGACAAGTTAAATGTAATAGTTCAAAAGATATACCAGAAATATAAAGGTTTTGGTGTGGTAGATGAAATACGCGACATGAAAATTGACGGCGTAAGCGGTGGAGTTTCAGGGATACCAAGCAGCTTTTTCCAGGAAATGAACTATAATGAAGGGATACTGTCCCGGCTGCCTATGTCCTATGACAGTATATGGATTTTTTACAGGGGTAAAACCATACATCTTGATTTTTTAAGCTTTGGTTCTGAGAAAGAGCTTAGAAGGATATGTAAAAACATATACAGATATAACAATCCCGGGCAGCTTTCAGAAACTAACGGGTATAAAGTAAACGAAATGAAGGACGGAAGCCGTGTTGTAGTTGCCAGACCTCCATTTTGTGAATCATGGGTGTTTTTTGTAAGAAAATTTGATAGTGCTGATGATAAAAAACCTGAAGAGTTAATAACCGATAAGAACAATAAATTGCCCATAGGAGCTTTAAAATGGCTCATTAAGGGATGCAGGGTAACTGCAATAACAGGATTCCAGGGAACGGGAAAAACCACTTTGCTTATGTCAATTGTCAGGTTTATAAATCAGACATTTACTTTGAGAATTCAAGAAATGGCGTTTGAGTTGCACCTTAGGAAACTTTATCCTAAAAGAAATATAGTTTCATTCAGGGAAACTGATACTGTATCCGGTCAAGAAGGATTAGACCTTCAGAAAAAGACAGACGGTACTGTAAATATACTAGGAGAAGTTGCAACGGCACCGGTTGCAAGCTGGATGATTCAAATGGCACAAGTTGCATCACTTTTTACAATTTTTACTCATCACGCTAAAACATCCAGTGACCTTGTGCTTGCCCTTAGGAACAACTTGCTTCAAACAAGGGTTTTTAGCAATGAAAAAGTAGCTGAAAAGCAAGTGGCAGATGTTGTGAATTTTGATGTACACCTATATAAGGATATTTCAGGGCACAGATATATACAAAGGATAACAGAAATTATGCCAGTTTCCCAAGATATTGAATATCCTTCAAATTATAAAGACGGTGATACTATAGAAGAAATAATGAGGAATTTTGCAGATACTGCAAGGGAGTATTTTGTGAGAGTTACTGACAGAAAAACATTTGAAGTAAGAAATATTATCGAATGGAGAGATGGTGAGTACGTTTCAGTAAATCCAATAAGCAAAAAGAGTTATGATGAAATTTGTACTCATCTGGATAAAAACGATAGGGAGGAATTTAACAAATTTTTGATAGAGAATTGGGGTGTTCTCTATGAATGAGCGAATAAAAATTTTACTGGTTCTGTCTGTATCCGTTATAGTTATTAGTGTAATTGCTGTAATAGCAGCTATAAGAATGGAAAAAAAGAAGAAAAAACAAATTTATAAAAGACCTGTATATAAAGGAAAAGGCAGTGACTTTTGGTTTAGTGCTTATGTGTTTTTTGACAAATTCCCCATTACAAGAAAATATTTAAATAAAATAAGAAAGAGAATTGAAATTTTGGAAATGTCAGATAACTGGACTATTTCCAGAAAAACCATGAAGTTTGCCTTTGTTTCCACCGGCACAGTTGTCGTTATGTTAGGTATTTTGCTTATGTTAAACATGGATATGTATTATTTTATGGTGTCGGTGATAACTATTATTGTAGTTCATAATCAGATTATCACAATGCTGGTTGATAATATTGAAAATAAATTACTGATTCAATTTGAAAAATTTTTAGGGGATATAAGACATCATTACCATGAACATGGAATGATAGATGAGGCGGTTTATGATTCTATTAATGACTGTCCGTATGAAATGTCAATACATGCTCATAAAATGTATGAAGTTTTGGCTTCAGATGATCCTGAGGCAGAACTGGAAAAATACAATGAAATAGCACCAAACAAATATTTTAAGACATTTTTGGCAAATTGTTATACTGTACAAAAGTTTGGGGACAAGACCCTTGATGATGACTCAATGTTTTTGACAAATTTAAATTATTTAAAACAGGAAATAAATATGGAAATGCTTCGCCGCAAGAAACTTGATTATTTATTTAACAGCCTTGCAATTATAGCTTTAGCACCAATATTTGCATTAAGATTTTTAGAAAAGTGGGGAACCGCTAATTTACCGGAACTTAAAATATACTTTGAAGGTTCATATGGTTTTGTAATAGAAATTTTATTATTTGCACTGGTAATATTATCCTACAAACTAATAAATGTGCTAAAAAGAGAGTATACGTTCAATGTGACTAATGAAGGCATATATAAGAAAATATTTAAAATTGACTTTGTAAGAAGTTTTGTAAAAATACTTAAAAATAAAGACTATACCAAGTCATTAAGATATGAAAGGCTTATGAAGATTATAGGAATTAATAAAAGTGTAGAACAATTTTATTTGCAAAGAATTGGATATATGCTTGCGGCCTTTATGGTTTGTGTGTTTATATTTGTAAATGTACATTCAATTACAAAAAACAATATTTTATATAATTCAGAAGAATTAATCAGAGCCAAAGAACAGATGTACATAAGAGCAGGAGATCCCGCCGGTAAAGCAAAGGCACAGGCGGATATTGAGGCAGAAGAAGAAATTATCAAAATGGACAGGGAGATAATACTTTTCTTTGGAAGACGTAAAGCAAGTTTTGAAGATATAAAGAATGCCGTTTTAGACTACGGAACAATAAAAGACCGTGAATTGTCAGAAGTGGCGGCAGCAAGAATTGATAAAAAATTAAAAAAGTATCAAAATGAATATTTTAAGTGGTGGGAGTTAATTATATGTTTTCTGGTTGGAGGTATTTGTTATAACATACCATATTGGGTGATGGTTTTAAGGAAAAAAGTTTTACAGATGAGTATGGAAGACGAAGTAATGCAATTTCACGCCATCATACTAATGCTTATGTACATAGACAGAGTTTCAGTGGATGATATTTTAAGATGGATGGAGCAATTTGCAGTTATATTCAAAGATTCCATCAGCAAATGTTTAAACAACTTTGAAAATGGAGATACAGAAGCTTTAGAGCAGTTGAAGATTGATGAACCTTTTATTCCTTTTAGCAGGATAGTGGAAAATCTTCAATCTGCTTCAGATAAAATACCAATTGCAAGAGCTTTTGATCAGTTAAAAGTAGAAAGGGGGTATTACCAGGAAAAGAGAAAAATTGATAATGAAATAATTGTATCAAAGAAAGGGTTAATGGGTAAGGCAATAGCTTTTACACCATTAGTTGCAACAGTAATATTCTATCTTCTCATACCGTTTTTAATGGTAAGTTTTAAACAATTATTGTCTTATTCAGAACAATTAAGTGGTATGTAAAAAAAAACTAACTTTAAGGGGGAATTATTTATGGAAAACGCAACTAAAGCAATTATTATCGGAGCTTCAATAGTAATAACTTTGGCAATAGTAACAATTGGATTTACAATTTATGGTATAGGAAGAGACGCATCAGATAAAGCAACAGAAAAAATTGGAGGAATGGCTAACAGTATTATGGATGAAGAATATGAGAAATACCATAATACAACCATTCGTGGAAGTGAAGTTGTAAGAGTTATAAAGAAAATACAAGACAGCGGTGATTATATAGGTGTACAAGTAACTACACACAAAGCAGGTAGTATCTGGTACGTATATGATGCCTCAGATATTAATGATTTAAATGGTGCAGGAGGAGGTTGGGGCTCAGATCCATTGGACGANGCCCAGGATGTGACAAATACAAATTATATTAACCCAAGTGCTAAATTTAAGGGTACAGTGTTAAGAGACAGTAATGACAGAATTGCAGCTATATCATTTGAACAAGAATAATAGATGTTAGAACACAGCGGAAGCAAGCTTCCGCTGTGAAATACCATAAAAAAAGGTTGGATGAATATGAGTGATAACTTATCAGATTTTATATTTAATATATCTATGGTAGTTATTTTTACTGTTGCAGTGTCTGTATTTTTTGCTTTAAATTTAACATCAAAAAGTGTGGTAGACCATATTGAAAGAACAGTAAACAGAGATAGTGAAGTTATGGAAGTTATAGATTACAATAGATAATACTATAAAAGAGTCAGAGCATAATAACGAATAGATGTAGAGGACTAAAATGAGTTATAGGGGTATTATCTGAAGGCTTATCTGCGGGGGTATGAAAATGGGAGATTCATTAAGTAAAATAGTTGCAATTGTTTTGGCAGTGCTGTTAATGTTTATAATTCCAATTAAAAGTGAATTTGAACGTCTTGATGACATCAGCAGGATTTATGTTTTAAATGAAACTACAAAATTTGTTGACAGGGTAAGAAATTTAGGGTACATTACCCCCAGAATGTATCTGGAATATGTAAGAAATATAGAGGCTACAGATAATTTATATGAAGTAAGGCTTGAACACGGTAGGAAAATTTATATCCCTGTTTATGAAGAGTCACTTTCCGGTAACCTAGAGTTTAAAGAAGAGCACATTGAAGAATATGATACAAGCTTTACCGAAGATATAATAAATGTTTTATTCCCTGATTCTCCTGTTGGTGGTGACGACATAATTTATGAACTTAGTAAAGGGGATTACTTTGCTGTAACTGTTTTTAACACAAACAGGACAATGGCCACTAAAATGCAGGAAATGCTTGGCAGCAATGTTCCGGTGGAAAAAATATTTGTAAGATATGGAGGATTAGTTAATGATTAAGTTGACTGATTTAGCAATTCTTTTTATCATTATAACAATTCCTGCAACTCTTTTACTGAATATAAAAACTAAAAGCATAGAAATAGCAGTATACAGGAGAATTGAAATTAATAAAATGCTGGAAGCATCAGTTCAGGATGCAGTTGCAAGTATGATTGAGGAAGGTGCCAGGGGTAAGGATTTTAAAATGAATGTAGAGAAAGCAAAGGAAGGCTTTTTAAGGTCTTTTTACATAAATAATAATACTATTGAAGGCAGTATTGATGCAAATGTTCTTAAAGGTTATATATCCTGCATGGTTGTTGTAGATTATGACGGGTATTATTTAATATCTCATGAAGAAAAAACAGATTATGACGGAATGATTTTAATAGATCTTGTATGCGGGAGTAAAAAACCATATGAATATGATGATTTTAGTGGTTTAACGTATCATTTTACACTTGACAACCGGTTAATTATAACAGATGGTTTTCTTGGTACAGATTCTTTTTTAGGAACAAGGGAAGAGGTTCTGGAATTTTTGAATGACAATTGGATTGATCCACCGGAGTTTTTAGAAAATGAAGAAGAATTTAACGACTTTCGAAGGAGAATAATTATTTCCGTTTTACAGAAAGCCGTTAATGATACAATAAACAACCACAATTACATTGCAAGACAATACGGTATTTCCTATTTTTTTTCACTTCCTACAGTGCCTGACAGTGATTGGCATAAAACCATAGATGATATAGGTTTAATAGTTTTTTTTCAGGGAATGCCCATAGGAATTTCAGGTGAAAAGATTAATTCTTATGCTTTAGGAAGTTCAGGTCTTATAAAAAAGGATATATATATCATTCAGGATAATGTGGATTCATCAATAAGTTACTATCATAAACCTGATTGTGACGAAATAGATGACAGTCGGCATTTTGAGAGCCGAAGCAGCATGAAGGAATGTGCCGGTGAAGGATATTTTCCTTGTCCGGAGTGTATTTTAAAATAAATTATAAAATAAAATATATAAATAAAAAGCTTCAAGTGTGTAAAATTTTCACCTGAAGCTTTTTTATATTTATGCTAAAATTACTTTTCTGTAACTTGCCCCATATATAAGAAGCCGTTAATATCGCCAAAGTCGTCATAGCTTGCTTTGAAATAAAATTTTGATCTTACATAAGGATTAGAGTTTTCGGAAAACAATGCGCTGACCACTACTCCGTCAATACTTCCGTCTTTTTTTATCCCTGCACCTATTATTTCAATTTCATCAACAGTAAAGATAATATATTGACCTGTGGTATTATACAAATCCAGAACTTCCTGATTTATAAATCTGTAATTTTCTATGTCTTCTTTTATGTGATCTTCATGAAGTATGTATTTGAAAAGATTGCCGTAATTCTCACTGCCGTAGGAAATAATTTCTTCAAATGCAAAAGTCAAATCATATTCAATATTATCTTTACCATAATATTCATTTGTAGATAAATTATATATTTTTTGCAAATCAGAAATATATGTTAATTCATTGAATAAAGGTCTGTCAGAATTTACAAATCTATATTTTGAAGCTAAAAGTTCCTGGTTTGACGAATTACTTTGTTGAGGAACATATGCAGAACTATTATTTATATTGCCGGCATTGCTAAGAGGAGTTGCCCTTAACTGGTTAAAGGACAGATGTTTTATTTGTTCATATACAGGTATTATATGTGATGAAGAAATGGCAAAGTTTAAATTTGCTTCTCCCATACCTGAAGTAGTGATGCCAATTAATTTCCCTGACTCATTAAACAAAGCCCCTCCGGAGTTACCATGGGTAATGGGGATAGAAATTTGAATTAAATCAACCCCGTCAGCGTCCCAGAAGTTAGATATTATTCCGGTGGATACTGTATTGAAAAGACCTAAAGGAGACCCGATAGCAACTGCTATACTGCCTTTATCAGAGTCACTGACTTTACCTATAGTAACAGGCTCGATACCTACTTCATTTACTAATTTTAATACAGCCATATCCACATGGGGGTCAGCAAATATAACTCCTTCTACATCAACATATGTTTCATCTGAAAGAAAAACTTTAGCACTCCTTCCGCCGTCAATTACATGATAGTTAGTTACAATTACACCGTCTTTTATGAAAAACCCGCTTCCCTGAGAAGTTCCGGATTCTAATTCAACAAATACGGCAACAACTTTATGGTCGTTATCCCTTACAATATCCTTTACAGACATAATGGTATCATCATCTATAACTGTGCTCTCACCGGCGGAATCAGGTAAGTAGCTTTGAATAGTATCTTCTGTGTTTACATTCCCTGATTCTGCAATTTCAAGGTACGAAGACTCAATGTTTTCGTTTCTTTCATTTAAATCTTCTTCAAAAATTCCTTCCATGTATAGATATTTTAATCCGTCATTTGGTGTTTCAAGTATTACCACATTATTATACAA
>JGI24707J26582_10000937_pt1 | contig 23241 bp, 19 predicted proteins | sample BioPla1DNA1_FD_26582 | JGI IMG/M metagenome (IMG submission 26582)
AAAAAAAGAGGACAAAAAAATAACAAATGTATAATAATAACCCCTGTTTTCAATAAGCAGGGGTTTATAATTGAGTGAAATATTGTCCTTATGATAAAATAAAAATTCAATGGATATTAAGAAATTATTGTATCTATGGATGTAAGATTAATGGTGTTTGTCTTATATAGTAGTATAAAAAGGAGTGAAGATATGAAAAATATTGTAATATATACGGATGGAGCTTGTTCAGGAAATCCAGGACCAGGAGGTTATGGTATCGTTCTTTTGTATAAAGGTTATCGCAAAGAATTATCAGGAGGTGCTTTAGAAACAACAAATAATCGAATGGAACTTTTAGCAGTAATTAAGGCTTTAGAAGCTTTAAAAGAACCTTGCCAAGTTACTTTATATAGTGATTCAAAATATGTAGTGGATGCTATTGAAAAAGGATGGGTTTTGAAGTGGAAAAAGAATGGATGGATGAGAAATAAAAAAGATAAGGCTTTAAATTCAGATTTATGGGAAGTGTTATTACAATTATTAAACGTCCATAAAGTTCAATTTCATTGGGTAAAAGGACATGCAGATAATAGAGAGAATGAAAGATGTGATTTTTTGGCTAGGCAATTTATTGAAAAACAGATAAAATCAGAATAAAAATGTAAATCGTATATAAAAATATGATGAATTATAAAGGTTTATAGAGAGAAAGGAGTCAAAATGCAAAAAGTACAGTCCTGGGATCAGTTAGAANATAAACGTAAAGAAAAAAATAAAAATGTTTCTTTGTTTTATTTTACCTCAAAAACATGTCCTGTTTGCCATGTTTTATTACCTAGAGTAGAAAAATTGGTTTCTATATATCCNAAAATTTCTGCAATCCATATAGATATTGAAAAAATACCAAAAGCTCAAGGAGAATTTATGGTATTTAGTGCTCCTACCGTATTAATATTTTGGGAAGGAAAAGAAATTTTTCGTCAATCTAGATTTATTCGTTTAGAGGAAGTAGAAGAATGTATAAAAAAATATATATAATATATTTCTTTAAAGGTTGTAACATTTTTGATTGTTTCACATAATATAAAATATAGGACAAGAATTTATAAAACAGACAATTCTGATCCTATCCTTTATTATAAGGAACAGAATTTTTATATATATGCAGGAGATATCTATCTCCTGCTTTTGCTNTGTATAGTTATATATTTAAAGGATAGTTCTGATAGTAACAATTTCTAANCGGTTATCAAAATCTATAAAATTAATGATTTGAGTTATAATTTTATCACAATAGGAAGAGCTATTACTGGCACAGGCAATACCTAAGGTTGATTTATTCCATATTTCATGATCTTTTGTTTCGCATATACTAACATTAAATTTTTGTTTAATTCTTTGAGTAATACTTTTTATAATACTTCTTTTATCTTTTAATGAATAGGCATCCAATAGGAAAAGCTCAATTTCGATGGCTTTTATAACTATGATCATCACCTCTTTTTATAATTATGATTAATGATATTATATAATAAATGTAAAATAAATAGAAGGTAGTAAGTAATACTAGTAGAGTGTTTTAAAATTAAAAGTTATCAGAGGAACTAATAAACGGTATAAATTTCAACCAAATAAAGATGTTTTTTTAGAAAAACATAAGAAATAAACGAAAAAACCACAAGATCATGTTTTTTGCTTATTGCAAAACACTATATATAGTGATAGAATAAGATAATCTTACATAAAGGGAGAGGGAAAAATGAGTGTAAAACAAGTTATTAAACGAGATGGACGAGTGGTAGATTTTGATGAATCTAAAATTAAAGTAGCCATACAACGAGCAATGATTGCTACAGAAAAAGGAGTTGATAATGATCTTATTGAAAGAATATCGAAAAGTATTAGTAGTCAAGTTAAAAACAAGACTCATATAGAAGATATTCAAGAAATGGTAGAATTTAAACTTATGGGGAGTAATCGAAAAGATGTTGCACAAGCATATATAAGATACCGGAATGAAAGAACGGAATATCGAAATAAGGTGAATAAGTTAGATAAAAAAATNAATGAATTGATTGATNTGAATGAAAGTGTAGCCCACGAAAATGCAAATAAAAATTCTAATGTATTTAATACAAAACGAGATTTATTAGCAGGTATTGTTGCTAAAGATTATGCAGAACGTTATATGATTCCTAAACATATAGCGTCAGCTCATAAAAAAGGTTGGATTCATTGGCATGATATGGACTATAGCCCTTTTTTTGGAATGTATAATTGTATGTTAATTGATTTTAAGGGTATGTTTGAAAATGGATTTACGATTGGAAATGCAGATATAGAAACTCCAAAATCAATTAAAACAGCAACAGCATTAATTGCTCAAATTGTAGCGAATGTATCTAGCAATATTTATGGTGGAACAACTTGTGCAAATATTGATTTATTATTAGAACCTTATGGAGAAAAAAGCTATGAGAAATACTTGAAAGATACTTTAAAGTTTGATATTCCAAATCCTGAGCAATACGCTAAAGAAAAAACGAAAAAAGAAATTTATGACTCTATGCAAAGTTTAGAATATGAGATTAATACATTATATAATTCTAATGGACAAACTCCATTTTTTACAGTTGGGTTTGGCTTAGGGACTTCTTGGATAGCGAGAGAAATTCAAAAGGCGATTTTAAAGATTAGGATGAAAGGATTAGGTAAGGATGGAAAGACGGCAGTTTTTCCTAAATTAGTTTTTGTTTTAAAAAATGGACTTAATCTAAAACCAACAGATCCTAATTATGATATAAAAAAATTAGCTTTAGATTGTGCTGTTATTCGAATGTATCCTGATATTTTATCTTATGATAAAATTGTTGAAATTACGGGAAGTTTTAAATTCCCTATGGGATGTCGTTCATTTTTAGGTAAATGGACGGATGAAAATGGTAATGAAGTTCATGATGGAAGAAATAATTTAGGAGTAGTAACTGTAAATCTTCCAAGAGTAGCTTTAGATAGTCAAAATACAGAGGAATTTTTCAAGATTTTAGAAGAGCGTTTAGAACTTTGTAAAGAAACCTTATTTTATAGGATTTCTACCCTTGAAAAAACAAAAGCAAAAAATGCTCCTATTTTATATATGTATGGTGCTACTGGAAAAAGATTGCAGGCTAATGAAAATGTAATGCCTATTTTTAAAGATGGAAGAGCGTCTATTTCATTAGGTTATATTGGTGTTCATGAAGCAGTAACTCGATTTTTTGGGCATGATTGGCAAGAAAATAAAGAAGCAAAAGAGTTTTCATTAGAAATCATGAAACGTTTACGAGGTGCTGTTGATAAATGGAAAGATGAAACAGGTTGGGGATTTAGTTTATATGGAACACCTGCTGAAAGTTTATGTTTTAGATTTTGTGCAATAGATAAAAAAGTACATGGTAGCATTCCTTATATTACAGATAAAGGATATTATACAAATAGTTTTCATTTAGATGTAAATAAAAAAGTGGATCCTTTTTATAAGATTAATTTTGAAAAGGATTATGCTCCCTATTCAAGTGGAGGATTTATTCATTATGTAGAGTTTCCTAATTTAAAAAATAATCCTGAAGCATTAGAAGCTGTGTGGGATTATGCTTATGATAAAGTAGGATATTTTGGAACGAATACTCCTATTGATCGATGTTTTGCTTGTGGATATGAAGGGGAGTTTGAAGCTACAGATGAAGGTTTTCAATGTCCTAATTGTGGCAATACAGATGCCTCCACGTCTTCTTGTATTCGAAGAATGTGTGGCTATTTAGGAGCACCTATGGAAAGACCTGTGAATCAAGGAAAACATGAAGAAATGAAAAGACGGGTAAAACACCAATAAGAGGAATGATGGTATGTACTATTCTAGTTATAAAAAATATGATGTATTAAATGGAAGGGGATTACGGCATTCATTATTTGTATCAGGCTGTACTCATCATTGTAAAGGGTGTTTTAATAGAAGAGCATGGGACTTTACATATGGGGAATTTTTTACTGATAAAATACAAAATCAAATTATACAAGATGTCAACAATCCTAATATTCATATTAGTGGTTTATCAGTTTTAGGAGGAGAACCTTTAGATAATTGTTCAGGGCTTTATCCTTTTTTAAAAAGATATAAACAAGAATGCCCAGATAAAGATTTATGGATGTGGAGTGGTTATACTTTTGAAGAAATATGGGAAGATGAAAAGAAAAGAAAACTGATTGCCTTGGTAGATGTGTTAATTGATGGAAAATATATAGAAGAAAAAAGAGATTTAATGTTAAAATTTAGAGGTTCATCGAATCAAAGAGTGATTGATGTTCAAAAAACTTTATTACAAAATCAAATTGTTTTGTTTTACCAATAAATTAAATACAATATACTATATAAAAAATAGATTATCATGAAAGGATAGGAGTATGAAAGAACATTTATATTTTGCTAAAATGAGACCGAGTGCCGTTATACCAACCAAGCGTGAAGAAGATGGTTGTTATGATATCTATGCTTGTTTTGATGAAGATTATATTGAAATTTTACCTCATACCATTCAGTTAATACCTACTGGTATTGCTAGTGCTTTCGATAAGAAATATAGAATAGGTATTCGTGAAAGAGGTTCTACAGGAACGAAAGGATTGGCTTATCGTTCGGGTCAAATTGATTCAGGCTATAGAGGGGAATGGTTTATTCCTATTAATAATACAACCAATAAATTAATTGTAATTGCAAAACAGCAGTATGTGAATGAAAATCCTTTTTTAAAGTCCAGTNAATATATTACTTTATATCCATATGAAAAAGCTATTTGTCAAGGAGCGTTAGAACAAGTTCCTGAAATTGAAGTAAAAGAAATTTCTTATAAAAAATTACAGGCGATAGAGTCTGAAAGAGGATCAGGTATGATGGGTAGTTCTAGAAAGTAAATATATTAAAAATATTTTCCTGCTATAATTGTAATTTATTCAAAAATATGGTATCCTATTTGAGNATACCATATTTTTGAAGTTAAAAATGGTATAAGAGAGGAGAAAGACCTGTGATAAATAAAATGGAGATGCAAGCCCTATTAAAAGGGGAACATAAAAATCCACATCATATTTTGGGAATGCATAAAATTGAGATAGAAGAAAATACATATATAATTGTGAATGCGTTTGTACCTAATGCAAAAGAGATTTTTGTTATTGATGAAAGAAATGCAGAAAAAAAATATAAAATGAAAAAAATTAATCCAGAAGGTTTTTATTCTATAATTTTTTATAAGGATTCAAAATATTTTCTATATCAATTAGAAATTTATGATTATCATGGAAATACATGGACTACCTATGATCCATACTCTTTTATGCCTGTTTTAACAGATTTGGATTTATATTTATTTGGAGAAGGAACTCATTATCGTATTTATGAAAAATTAGGTGCACATATAATGGAGATGAATGGAGTATCGGGAGTTTTATTTGCTACGTGGGCTCCCAATGCAAAACGAGTCAGTGTAGTAGGGGATTTTAATGAGTGGGATGGTAGGAGACATCCTATGAGAATGTTGGATGGGTCTGGTATATGGGAACTTTTTATTCCAGGATTACAAACCTTGGATAAATATAAGTATGAAATAAAAACTCAATATAATCAAATTTTATTGAAAGCAGATCCGTATGGATTTTATCATGAACTTCGTCCAAAAACAGCTTCACTTATTTATCATTTATCATCCTATGATTGGCAAGATGAAGAATGGTTAATGCAACGGAAAATGAAATCTTTATTAAATCAACCGATATCGATTTATGAAATACATTTAGGATCGTGGAAACGAAAATTAGAAGAAGGAAATCGTTGGTTAACATATAGGGAATTAGCACATGAATTAGTTCCTTATGTAAAAGAAATGGGTTATACTCATATCGAGTTAATGCCTATTTTAGAACATCCTTTTGATGATTCTTGGGGTTATCAAGTAACAGGATATTATGCCCCAACAAGTCGTTTTGGAACCCCTAAAGAGTTTAAATATTTTATTGATTATCTTCATCAAAATAATATAGGAGTTCTTTTAGATTGGGTTCCAGCTCATTTTCCTAAGGATGCCCATGGATTAATTCAATATGATGGTACCGCTTTATATGAACATCAAGATCCACGTCGATCAGAACATCCCCATTGGGGGACGTTGACTTTTAATTATGGTAGAAATGAAATAAAAAATTTTTTAATTGCCAATGCATTATTTTGGTTAGAAGAATATCACATGGATGGATTACGAGTAGATGCAGTAGCTTCTATGTTATATTTAGATTATGGACGTTCGGAAGGAGAATGGATTCCCAATCATTTTGGAGGGAATGAAAATTTAGAGGCTATAGAATTTTTTAAACATTTAAATTCCATTGTATATCAGAAGTTTCCGGATATTTTGATGATTGCAGAAGAATCTACCGCGTGGCCAAATGTATCTAGACCTACCAATATAGGAGGTCTAGGATTTGGTTTTAAATGGAATATGGGATGGATGAATGATGTATTACGATATTTTAAAAAAGATCCTATTTATAGAAAGTATCATCATAATGATGTCACATTTGGTCTTACCTATAGTTTTACAGAAAATTTTATCTTACCTCTTTCTCATGATGAAGTGGTTCATGAAAAAGGTTCTATTATTGGAAAAATGCCAGGGGATGATTGGAAAAAGTTTGCAAATGCAAGAGTGCTATATGGTTTTATGTTTGCTCATCCAGGAAAAAAATTATTGTTTATGGGAAATGAAATTGGTCAATGGAATGAATGGAATGTATCACAAAGTTTAGATTGGCATTTATTGAAATATAATTTACATAAGCAGTTACAAAATTATGTAAAGGATTTAAATTATTTTTATTATANAGAACCAGCTTTATGGAAAGATGATTTTACATCTCAAGGATTTGAATGGATTAATTATACGGATTTTCAAGCTAGTATCCTTTCTTTTATACGTAAAGATCCACAAACAAAAGATTTTATTGTTATTGTTTGTAATTTTACTCCGATGCCTCATGAACAGTATCGAATAGGGGTACCTGAAAAAGGAGTATATAAAGAAGTTTTTAACAGTGATGCTACGATATATGGAGGTAGTGATGTCATAAATGAATACCGTATACCAGTAGAACAAAGAGAATGGGATGGCCGTAATTATTCTATTTCACTTCGAGTACCACCTTTAGGAATTACTATGTTAAAAAAAGATTAAAAACCTTATAAGGTTTTTAATCTTTTTTTGTTTTCTTCAATAGTTTTTTGCATTATTTCTTTCGAGGGACCTCCGATCATATTTCTGCGATTTACACATTCCTCTAATGAAATAGCTGTATAAATAGTTTCGTCAAAATGAGGAGAAATCATTTGGTATTCTTCTAATGATAATTGTTCTAATGTTTTATCTTGTTGAATGCAATAAAGTACTAGTTTTCCAATAACTTCATGAGCAGTACGAAAAGGAATTCCTTTTTTTACGAGATAATCAGCTGCATCTGTAGCATTAGTAAATCCTCCACTTGCTGCTTGATACATTTTTTCTTTGGAAAAGGTGCTTGTCTGTAGCATTTGAGTAAAAATGGGAAGACACATTTTGACGGTATCAATAGAATCAAAGATCAATTCTTTATCTTCTTGCATATCTTTATTATAAGCTAGAGGTAGTCCTTTCATGACTGTTAAAAGTCCCATTAAATTGCCATAAACCCTTCCTGTTTTACCACGAACTAATTCAGCAATATCTGGATTTTTTTTCTGAGGCATGATGCTGCTTCCAGTACTAAAAGCATCATCTAACTCCATAAATCTAAATTCATGAGAAACCCAAAGAATAATTTCTTCAGAAAATCGACTTAAATGCATCATAAGAATAGATAAAGTACTAAGTAGTTCAATGCAAAAATCTCGATCTGAAACTCCGTCGATACTATTATAAGTAATATTTTCAAAGTTTAAATTTTGTGCTACAAATGTACGATCTAAAGGATAAGTAGTAGTAGCTAAAGCCCCTGAACCAAGAGGCATATGATTCGTACTTTTGAAAACATTTTTTAATCGTTGTCGATCTCGATGAAACATTTCAAAATAAGCCATGAAATGATGTGCAAGTGTAATAGGTTGTGCTCTTTGTAAATGAGTATACCCTGGCATAATAGTATCCATATGTTTTTCAGCAATTTTAATAAGAGTTTTTTCCAATTTTTGAATCATAGAATCAATATGAACAATTTCATCTTTTACATACATTCTCATATCAAGGGCAACTTGATCGTTACGACTGCGACCTGTATGCAATTTTTTTCCTACATCTCCAATTCTTTCTATTAATAAAGTTTCAATATTCATATGAATATCTTCAGCAGTAATATCAAAGTCGATCGCTCCAGCATCAATATCTTTTAAAATCGAAAGTAAACCATCCTTGATTATCTTTGCTTCTTGTTTGGAAATAATATTTTGTTGACCTAACATAGTAACATGAGCAATACTTCCCATGATATCTTGGCGATAGAGCCTTTGATCAAAAGTAATAGAAGAATTGAAATGATCAACTGCTTGATCGGTTGATTTTGAAAATCGTCCACTCCATAATTTCATTTCAGTAACCACCTTCTAGTTTTGTTTTTTCATTAAAGCACGAACTTTTAAAGGAAGACCAAAGAGGTTAATAAAGCCTTCTGCATCTTTATGATCGTATAAATCTCCTGTTGTAAAACTAGCAATATTTTCATTGTAAAGGGAATAGGGAGAAGTGGTTCCAGCAGAGATAATATTACCTTTATATAATTTTAATTGGACGGTTCCAGATACTGTTTCTTGTGTAGAATCAACAAAGGCAGAAAGTGCTTCACGTAAAGGAGTAAACCATTCACCATTATAAACTAATTCGGCAAATTTAATACCGACTATTTGTTTATAAGCAAATGTTTGTTTATCTAAACACATTCGTTCTAATTCTTCGTGAGCATAATAAAGAATGGTTCCGCCAGGAGTTTCATAAATTCCTCTTGATTTCATACCGACTACTCGATTTTCTAAAATATCTGCAATACCAATACCATTTTTTCCACCTAATTCATTTAATGTTTCAAGGAGAGTTATGGCATCTAATTCCTTCCCGTTTAAGTGAGTAGGAATACCTTTATTAAAAGTAATTTCAATATAAGTAGGTTTATCCGGTGCTTTTTCAGGGGTAACAGATAATTTTAATAAAGAATCAAATAAAGGTTCTTTAGAAGGATCCTCTAATTCTAAGCCTTCATGACTGAGGTGCCATATATTTTTATCTCTACTATAACTTTCTTCTTTCGTCATAGGACAAGGAATATTTCGTTCTAGACAATAATTGATTTCATCTTCTCTAGATTGTAGATCCCATATTCTCCAAGGAGCAATAATTTTTAGATGAGGAGCTAATGCTTTTACTGTTAATTCAAAACGTACTTGGTCATTTCCTTTTCCGGTACAACCATGACAAATGGCTTCTGCACCTTCTTTTAAAGCAATATCAATTAAACGTTTAGCTATAACAGGGCGAGCCATAGAAGTTCCTAATAAATATTTTCCTTCATAGATGGCTCCAGCTTTTAAAGTGGGCCATATATATTCAGTAATAAATTCTTCTGTTACATCTTCAATATATAATTTACTAGCACCACTAGCCATTGCTCTTTCTTGTAATCCTTCTAATTCATCTTTTTGACCTACATTGACACATACTGCAATTACTTCATAATCATAATTTTCTTTTAGCCATGGAATAATTACAGTTGTATCTAATCCACCAGAATATGCCAATATAATTTTCTTTTTCATCATAAATCCCTCCATAAAAATATAATTGATTTTAATAATTATACGATAAAAAATATAAATATGCAATATTATTTCAAAAAATACTTGAATAAGTTATCTTTAAGATGTATAATTATAAAAAATTAAATAAACAAAATATTTTAAAAGAAGGTGAAAATATGATTAAAGTTGGAATAGTTGGTGCTACAGGATATGTAGGTGAAGAATTGATTCGTATATTATTGCATCATCCTGAAGTGAAAATAAGTTTTGCAACATCTAAAAGTTATGCAGGACAATCGATGGATTTAATTTATGGACATTTTAGAGAAAAATGTTCATTAATTTGTATGAAGGATGATTGGGAAAGTTTAAGTGAGGAGGCAGATGTGATTTTTTTAGCATTACCACATGGTATTGCATCGCATAAGATAACGGATTCTTTGTTACAAAAAACAAAAATGATTGATTTAGGAGCCGATTATCGTCTCAAAGATCAAAAAACATATGAAGATTGGTATCAAACAGTACATGGTAGTCCTCATTTATTACAAAAAGGGGTATATGGCCTTTGTGAATGGTATCGTGAAGATATTCAACAATCTTCTCTTATTGCTAATCCAGGTTGTTATACAACTTGTAGCATTTTAAGCTTAGCACCTCTTGTAAAGGAAAATTTAATTAAACCAGAAACTATTATTATTGATGCTAAATCAGGTGTTACCGGAGCAGGACGTTCTTTAAATTTAGCAAATCATTTTACGGAGTGTAATGAATCATTGAAAGCATATAAAGTGGCAGCTCATCGACATACTCCAGAAATTGAAGAACAGCTTAGTAAAATAGGTCATACATCTATTTGTCTTACTTTTACCCCTCATTTAGTACCGATGAATCGAGGAATTTTTGTTACGGCCTATGCTTCTATAAAAAATGGTGTAACAGAGAAACAAATCCGACAAGCATATAAAACATATTATGATAAAGAAACATTTATTAGACTTTTACCGGAAGGAGTATATCCAGAGACAAGATGGGTGAAAGGTTCTAATTATTGTGATATTTCTCTTACTTTAGATAAAAGAACAGGACGAGTGATTGTATTAGGTACGTTAGATAATCTTGTAAAAGGGGCAGCTGGTCAAGCGGTCCAAAATATGAACCTTTTGTTTGATTTTCCAGAAACAATGGGTTTAGAGGCAACTCCCATTTTCCCTATTTAAAAAGTATGGGATCGTATGGGGATATAAGAGATAAATTTCTTTTAGAAATTATAAGAGTAAAGGTTATTTGTTATAAAATATAATTTTAAATTATAAAAGGAGATAGAAGTGATGCAAATAGTACAAGGTGGTGTAACGGTTCCCTTAGGTTTTCAAGCGATAGGAGACCATATAGGTATTAAAAAGAAACGTAAAGATTTATCTTTATTATATAGCAAAACACCTGCCCAAGTAGCAGGTGTATTTACAACAAATGTAGTAAAAGCAGCACCGGTCATTTGGAATCAACAAATTGTAAAAAAATATGAAAAGGCACAGGCTGTTGTTATAAATAGTGGAAATGCTAATGCTTGTACAGGAAAACAAGGAGTTGTAGATACAGAAAAAATGGCAGAAACAACAGCATATAGTTTAGGTTTACAACCTAAAGATGTGTTAGTTGCATCAACCGGAGTAATTGGAACTTTTTTACCAATTGAAAAAATCTGTACAGGAATTAAAAATATAGTACCAATGCTTTCTGATTCTTTGGACGGAGGATCTAAGGCAGCAGAAGGAATTATGACAACAGATACTTTTATAAAAGAAATTGCGGTTGAATTTTCTATCGATAATCAAATTGTACATATAGGTGGAATGGCTAAAGGATCTGGAATGATTCATCCTAATATGGCTACGATGTTATCGTTTATTACAACGGATATTTCTATTTCGCAAACATTGCTGCAAAAGGCATTAAAGGAAACAGTAGAAGATTCTTATCATATGATTTCTGTAGACGGAGATACTAGTACGAATGATATGGTTTTGGTTTTAGCGAATGGGTTAGCTAACAATATAGGTATTCAGGAAGAGAATGAAGCTTATTTTAAATTTAAACAGGCTCTTCAATATGTCAATATTTATTTAGCTAAACAAATTGTGAAAGATGGAGAGGGTGCTACCAAGCTTTTAGAAGTACAAATACAACAAGCTAAGACAAAACAACAGGCAAAGCAGTTAGCAATGTCAATTTTGACTTCAAATTTAGTGAANACAGCTTTTTTTGGAGAAGATGCAAATTGGGGGAGAATTTTGGCTGCCATGGGATATTCAGGAGTTCCCTTTAATCCTAGTAAAATAAGTATTAATTTTACTAGCAAGGAAGGTTCTATTTGGTTAATGAAGCAAGGAAAAGTATTAAACTTTAATGAACAAAAGGCAAAAGAAATATTAAAAGAAGAAGAAATTCAGATTCACATATTTTTATATGAAGGGAAAGAAAAGGCTACAGCTTGGGGATGTGACTTAAGTTATGATTATGTTAAAATTAATGGAAGTTATCGAACATGAAAGGATAAAAAAGGAGGGATTAGTTTGGAACATATAATTTTAAAAGCAAAAACAGTGGTAGAAATACTTCCTTATATTAAAAAATTTTCCAAAAGTATTATTGTAATTAAATATGGCGGAAGTGCCATGTTAGATGAAAAAATACAAATGTCTATTATGCAGGATATTGCCTTAATGAAATTAGTAGGACTTCAACCTATAGTAGTTCATGGAGGAGGTCCTAAAATTAATGAAACCCTTCAGAAAGTAAATAAAAAATCAATGTTTATTGATGGGTTACGAGTTACAGATGCAGAGACAATGGAAATTGTTGAAATGGTTTTATCAGGGAAAATTAATAAAGATATTGTGCAAGGGTTAGAAAATAGTGGAGTTCATGCAGTAGGTATTTCAGGTAAGGATGGGAATACTATTCAGGCTCATAAAGCATATGCAAATGGAAAAGATATTGGTTTTGTGGGAGAAGTAGAAAAAATTAATATAGAACTTATTCATCATTTAATTAATAATAATTTTATTCCCGTCATTGCTCCTGTTGGAACTGATCAAAATGGAAATACTTATAATATTAATGCAGATTATGCTGCATTAGCAATTGCGGGGAAATTAAAGGCAAAAAAATTAATTTTTTTAACAGATGTAGAGGGAGTTTTAGAAGATGTAGCAGATGGTAATTCATTAATTTCTAAATTGTATGTAGATGAAATAGAATCTTATATGGATAGAGGAATTATTTCTGGTGGAATGATCCCTAAGGTAAAGGCATCAGTAAAAGGAATAGAAAAAGGGGTAGAACAAGTTCATATTTTAGATGGAAGAGTAGAACATTGCTTATTATTAGAAGTATTTACTCAAAAAGGAATTGGAACTATGATTGAAAAAAGGGGAGAATTGTATGATGCAAAGTTGGGTTGAAAGAGGGGAAAAAGTACGAATGAATACGTATTCTTCTTTTCCTATTGTAATGGAAAAAGGAAAAGGAGTTTATATTTGGGATGTGAAAGGGAACAAGTACTTGGATTTTGGAGCAGGTATTGCTGTCAATGCTTTAGGTTATGGAAATGACACGTATATAGAGACTGTATCGAATCAATTACGTCGTCTATGTCATTGTTCTAATTTATATTGGAATCAACCATCTATCGAGGTCGCTGAATATTTAGTAAAAAATACTTGTTTCCAACGAGTATTTTTTTGTAATAGTGGTGCGGAGGCTGTAGAAGGAGCTTTAAAACTAGGTCGAAAGTATGGTAAAAAAATGAAAGGTAATCATAGTTGTCGAATTATTAGTATGCAGCAATCTTTTCATGGACGGACATTAGGTGCAATTACTGTAACAGGGCAAGAAAAATATCAAAAAGCTTTTACTCCTTTATTACCTGGAGTAGATTATGTTCCTTTTAATGATTTCGCTGCTTTAAAGAAAGCTATATCAGAAGAAACTTGTGCTATTTTATTAGAACCGATTCAAGGTGAAGGGGGAATATGGCCGGCAAAAAAAGAATATTTACAAGCAGTAAGAAAGTTGTGTACAGAAAATCATATTTTACTTATAGTTGATGAAGTACAAACCGGCATAGGTAGAACTGGAAATTTATTTGCTTATGAATGTTATGATATAGAACCGGATATTCTTGCTACAGCTAAAGGATTAGGTGGTGGAATTCCTATCGGTGCTATTTTAGCGAAAGAAGAGGTAGCTAGTTGTTTTATGCCAGGGGATCATGCATCTACTTTTGGAGGAAATCCTTTATCTTGTTCAGCAGCTAAAGTTGTTTTACAAAAATTATTAGAAGAAGGATTATTAGAAGAAGTGAAGAAAAATTCTAAGTATCTGCAACAAGGTTTGCTTTATTTACAAGAGAAATATAATTTTATTAAAGAAATACGTGGTATAGGATTGATGAAAGGGCTTGAATTTCATATTCCAATAGCAGAAATTATTAAAGAATGCATAGATCAAGGTCTTTTACTCGTTGGAGCAGGATCTCATGTGATTCGTTTTGTACCACCTTTGGTGATTAGTAAAAAAGAAATTGAAGAAGGAATACAAATATTAGATCAAGTTCTTCAAAGAATTCATAAAAATACAATAAAATAAATATTAAATAGGCTTAGTTAGAATGAAATTCATGCTTAGTGTAATTTCGAGTTTTCAAATATTCTGATTAGTTATTGACGGAGATATGAATTTTGGTATATAATCAAATATAAAACTAGATTTTTAAATAAAGAATTTTATGTATTATTGGATGCATAAAAGTGACGAAATAACAGGAGGAATATTATGAAACGAGTTTATAATTTTTCGGCAGGACCTAGTGTATTACCAGAAAGTGTATTAAAAGAAGCGCAAAAAGAAATGTTATGTTATCAAGATTCAGGAATGTCTGTTATGGAAATGAGTCATCGTTCTGAAGCATATGGAAAAATCATTCAAGAAGCAGAACAACTTTTAAGAGAATTAATGAATATACCATCAAACTATAAAGTGCTTTTTTTACAAGGTGGGGCTTCTAGTCAGTTTGCAATGGTTCCTTTGAATTTATTTAGAAAAAATAAAAAAGCAGATTATGTAAATACAGGGGTATGGTCTAAAAAAGCTATTAAAGAAGCTAAAAGATATGGAAATATTCGGATTGTTGCTTCTTCAGAAGAAGAAGGATTTAATCATATTCCAGAATTAGATTCTACAAAGTTTGATCCTGATGCTGATTATTTTTATATTGTTAGTAATAATACGATTTATGGAACTAGATATACCGATCTACCTGATACAGGAGAGGTACCTTTAGTGGCAGATATGTCTTCTAATATTTTATCAGAGGTATGTGACGTATCTAAGTTTGGTATTATTTTTGCAGGAGCACAAAAGAACATGGGACCTGCAGGACTGACTGTGGTTATTATAAGAGAAGATTTAATAGGTCATGCGATGGATATTACACCTACTATGTTTAATTATAAAACTCATGCAGATGCTAATTCTATGTTTAATACTCCACCTACATATAGTATTTATATTGCTAAATTAGTTTTTTCATGGTTGAAAGAACAAGGTGGTATTTTGGCTATGGAAAAAAGAAACAAAGAAAAAGCAAAAATATTATATGATTATTTAGATCAGTCAACGTTATTTAAAGGAACTGCAGCAAAAAAAGATCGTTCTTTGATGAATATACCTTTTGTTCTTCCAACAGAAGAATTAAATAAGGCTTTTATTCAAGAAGCTATTCAACAAGGATTCGTTAATTTAAAAGGTCATCGTAGTGTAGGAGGAATGCGAGCTAGCATTTATAATGCAATGCCTACAGAAGGGGTTATAAAATTAGTTACTTTCATGAAAGAATTTGAAGAAAAACATGCAAAATAATAGGGGGATTAGAATGTTTAATATTCAAGTATTGAATAAAATTTCACAACAAGGGCTTGATTTACTTGCAAAAGATCAATATTCTCTTGTGGAAAAAACAGAAGATGTAGATGGTATTTTAGTACGAAGTACAAAAATGCATGATATGGAGTTTCCTAATTCTCTAAAAGCGATTGCAAGAGCTGGAGCGGGAGTAAATAATATTCCTATTGATCAATGTTCAGAAAAAGGTATTGTTGTTTTTAATACACCAGGAGCTAATGCGAATGCAGTAAAAGAATTAGTAATTGCTGGACTATTACTTTCATCTCGAAAGATTATAGATGGTATAGAATGGGCTAAATCCTTAGTAGATAAAGAGAAAGAAGTACCTAAGTTAGTTGAAAAAGGAAAAAGTGCATTTGCAGGACAAGAAATACAAGGAAAAACAGTAGGAATTATTGGCTTAGGAGCTATAGGTGTTTTAGTAGCTAATGCCGCTCATTCTTTAGGAATGGAAGTTTTAGGATACGATCCTTTTATTTCTGTACAAGCTGCATGGGGATTGTCTAGAGGAGTTAAACGTGCTAATACCTTAGAGGAATTGTTAAAGTCCTCTGATTATATTACTTTACATTTACCTCTAATGGAAAATACAAAAAATTTATTGGATCAAGACGCATTTTCGTTGATGAAAAAAGGGGTACGGGTATTAAATTTTGCTAGGGGTGGACTTGTTGATCCTTTAGCTCTTAAAAAAGCGATTGAAGATGAAATTGTAGCTAGTTATATTACTGATTTTCCTGAAGAATCATTCTTGCAAATGGATAAGGTTATTTGTATACCTCATTTAGGAGCTTCTACCTCAGAGTCAGAAGAAAATTGTGCTATTATGGCTGTTACGGAATTAAAAGAATACCTAGAAAATGGGAATATACGTAATTCTGTAAATTATCCCGAATGTGTTATGCCAAGAAGAGGTGTTCCCTATCGTATAACAATTAATCATGGGAATGTACCTAATATGGTAGGTCAAATTACTACATTATTAGCACAATATCATATTAATATTGAAGATATGTTAAACAGAAGTAAAAATAATTATGCCTATACTATGCTAGATGTTGCTGATGCTCCTACAGAAGAATTAATTCAAAAGATTAAGGATATTAAAGGGGTTAGTAGGGTTCGTATTTTATAAAAAAGATATTAAATTCTATTTTATAGATCTTTAAATTCAAAGATAAGTATCTATATAGCTCTCCTACTCAGATTGTTATAGGGTTGTTTATATGAATCATTTAAGAAGGTTGCAGATCGAGCAAATATAGGTACTTACTACAAAGTATTTAAATTTATGAACTTGGATATTTATATTGAAAAAATATAGTAATTAAGGAGGAAAATTATTGGCTATAATAAAACCTTTTGCTGCCTTTCGCCCAGTTTCTACTATTGTTTCACAAGTGGCCGCATTACCTTATGATGTAATGGATCGGCAAGAGGCAAAAGAAATGGCAAAAAATAATATCCATTCGTTTTTACATGTGGATAAGGCTGAAATTGATTTACCAGATGATGTTCATCCTTATGATGAACAAGTTTACCAAAAGGCAAGAGAAAATTTATATAAAATGATGGAAGAAGGTGTTTATCAACAGGATCAAACTCCTTCTTTATACTTATATCGGTTAACGATGGCAGGACGTGCTCAAATAGGTATTGTGGGTTGTCTTCCTATTGATGCCTATCTTCAGAACGATATTAAAAAACATGAATTGACAAGAGCAGACAAAGAACAAGATCGAATACGTCATGTTGATACCTGTAATGCTCATACGGGTCCTATATTTTTAACTTATCCTCAACAACATTCTCTTGATCAATTGATTGAAGAATACGTAGAGAAAAATGATCCAGTTTATGATTTTACTTCTTCAGATCAAGTGCAACATGAAGTATGGCATATTTTTGATCCAAAGGTTATACAATTAATTCAAAAAAACTTTCAAAATATACCTACTTTATATATTGCAGATGGGCATCATCGAGCTGCTTCAGCAGTAAAAGTAGGGCAACAAAGAAGAAAAGAAAATCCTAATTATACAGGTGAAGAAGAATTTAATTTTTTCTTAGGAGTACTTTTCCCTCATAATCAACTTCAAATTTTAGATTATAATCGAGTAGTGAAAGATTTAAATGGATGGACAAAAGAAGAATTCTTATTAGCAATACAATCTTCTTTTATTGTATCACCTTGGACTGGATGCGAACCTTATCGACCTACGAAACCTCATATTTTTGGAATGTATTTAGATAATCAATGGTATGTATTAGAAGCAAAAGATACAATAATTAATTTTTCTGATCCAGTAGCTCGATTAGATGTTTCTATTTTGCAAAAGTATTTATTACATCCTATTTTAGGAATTCAAGATCCAAGAACAGATGAACGTATTGATTTTATTGGTGGTATTCGAGGTTTAAAAGAGTTAGAAAAACGAGTAAATAATGATATGATTGTGGCTTTTTCAATGTATCCAACAACAATTGAAGAATTAATGGAAGTTGCTGATCAAGATAAACTTATGCCTCCAAAATCAACTTGGTTTGAGCCTAAACTGCGAAGTGGTATTTTTATTCATACGTTAGATTAAAAATGAAGGGTATATGATAGTTATATAATATAATTTATTTCGTATAAATTTAGAGATTGCCTCTCATACTAATATTGTAAAATATTTTTTGAAAGGGGCAATCTTATGAGTATGAATAGATTTACTACAGGAATGATTGTAGGAAGTATTGTAGGTGCTGTTGGCGTTATGATGAAAGATACAGATAAAAAAAGCAGAAGAAAAATGCTAAAGAGTAGTAAAAAAGCAATGAGAAAAGCCAGTGCTATTATGGATGATATTTTAACTATATATAAATAAAAAGATGGGATATCCCATCTTTTTATTTATATATAGTTAAAGAGAATTTTTATTACATAGCATTGACAAAGTATGTTTCCTTTCCTATAATTTTAATAATATAGAATAATGAAATATTCCCCTATCCAATTAGGGTTGGGGTTTCTTTATGTTTGATAATATATTATAATGTAAAAAGAAAATATATAGAAGTATTAATTTGTTTATACTTTTATTATAAACGGTGTAAACAAAAGGTTTTAGATAAATTCAGAAAGAAAATAGTCAATTGTAGTCGAGGAGGACAAAAATGAAAAATATAGGTTTAAATGAGTTACGTGAAAAGTATTTAGCTTTTTTTGAAAGCAAAAATCATTTAAGGATGAAAAGTTTTCCTTTAGTACCTCAACATGATAATAGCTTACTTTTAATTAATGCAGGGATGGCTCCTTTAAAACCCTATTTTACAGGACAAGAAACACCACCTAGAAAACGAGTAACTACTTGTCAAAAATGTATTCGTACTGGAGATATTGAAAATGTAGGGAAAACGGCAAGACATGCAACTTTTTTTGAAATGTTAGGTAATTTTTCCTTTGGAGATTACTTTAAAAAAGAAGCAATAGAATGGGCTTGGGAGTTTACTACTACGGTATTAGAATTACCTCAGGATCGAGTTTATATTTCGGTATATGAAGAAGATGATGAAGCTTATCAAATTTGGAATCAACATATAGGTGTTTCAGAAGATCATATTGTTCGTATGGGGAAGGAAGATAATTTTTGGGAGCTAGGAGTAGGACCTTGTGGGCCTTGTTCAGAATTATATTATGATCGAGGAGAAAAATATGGATGTGGCTCACCTGATTGTACTGTAGGTTGTGAATGTGATCGATTTATGGAGTTCTGGAATTTAGTTTTTACTCAATTTAATAAAGATGAAGATGGAAATTATCATCCTTTAGAGCATCCGAATATAGATACGGGTATGGGATTAGAAAGATTAGCAGCAATGATGCAGGATGTTCCTTCTATTTTTGATATTGATACAATAAAAGCAATTCGAGATCGAATTTGTGATTTAGCTGGGGTTGTTTATCAAGAGGATCCTGAAATGGATGTTTCTATTCGAATTGTAACAGATCATATACGTTCTGTTACGTTTATGACTTCTGATGGTATATTACCTTCTAACGAAGGTAGAGGTTATGTACTTCGAAGACTTTTACGTAGAGCAGCACGTCATGGAAAACGTCTAGGAATTAAAGGAATGTTTTTAGCTGATATATCTTCTACTGTTATTGAATTATCGAAGAATGCCTATCCAGAATTGGAAGAAAAACAAGAATATATATATAAAGTTTTATCGGTAGAAGAAGAAAGGTTTAATGAAACTATTGATCAAGGTTTAGCTATTTTAGAATCTTACATTAAAGAATTAAAAGAAAAGGGAACAAAAGTTTTATCAGGAAAAAAATGTTTTAAACTATATGATACATACGGCTTCCCATTTGATTTAACAAAAGAAATATTAGAAGAAGTGAATATGAAAGCTGATGAAATTGGTTTTCAAAAAGAGATGAGTAATCAAAAGGATCGTGCAAGAAATGCCAGAGAAGAAAGTAATTATATGGGGGCTAAAGATACTATATATCATCATATAGATCCATCATTAACGACAGAGTTTATAGGATATAAACATTTAGAAACGGATAATAGTCATATTCTTACTATAGTTTCTAATGATAACATGACGAAGGCAGCTAAAGAAGGAGATGAAGTTACTATTTTTGTAGATAGGACTCCTTTTTATGCAGCTAGTGGAGGACAAGTTGGAGATCAAGGAATAGCAAAAACAACATCCGGTAAAGTTAAAATTACAGACTGTATTTATACTCCAGGGAAAAAGATGGGTCATATAGGAAAAGTTATTCAAGGAACTATTCATGTAGGAGAACCTATATATTTAAAAGTAGATGAAGAACAAAGAATGGCTACAACACGTAATCATAGTGCTACTCATTTACTTCAAAAAGCATTACGAGATATCTTGGGAAATCATGTAGAACAAGCAGGATCTCATGTTTCTTCTAATCGACTTCGTTTTGATTTTACTCATTTTTCTCCTTTATCCGAAGAGGAGTTAAAGCAGGTAGAAAAACATGTGAATGAAAGTATTTTAAAGGCATTTCCTATATCTATTTTTGAAACAAATATGGAAGAAGCTAGAAAGCTAGGTGCTGTTGCGTTATTTGGTGAAAAATATGGTGATATTGTTCGAGTAGTCAATATGGGAGATCATAGTATTGAATTATGTGGCGGATGTCACTTGTCTAATACAGCTCAAGTAGGAGTATTTAAAATTTTATCTGAAGCAGGTATAGCAGCAGGTGTTCGAAGAATAGAAGCAGTGACTGGACAAGCTGCATTAGAGTATTATCAACAACAGGAAAATCAAATAAAAGAAATAGCACAATTAGTAAAAACTACTCCAGATTATGTAGGGAAAAAAATTGAAAGTCTTTTATCAGATATGAAAGAAATGCAAAAAGAATTAGATCGTTTTAAAACAAAGATGGCACAAGATGCAACGAAAAATATTTTAGATCAAAAACAAGAAGTAAAAGGGATAGCTGTTTTAGCAGTGCGTTTAGATAATATGGATATGAATTCCCTTAGAACAATGGGAGATCAATTAAAAGATAAATTAAAATCAGGTGTCATTATATTGGCTGGAGAACAGGAAGATAAAGTGGTTATGATAACAATGGCAACGGATGATGTTATAAAACGAGGAATTCATGCGGGAAATATTGTAAAAGCCATTGCTCCTATTGTAGGAGGAGGAGGGGGAGGACGTCCTCAAATGGCACAAGCAGGCGGTAAAGATGCTTCAAAAATTAATGAGGCTTTACAAAAAGCAATCGATATTATTGCTGAACAAGTAAAATAAAAAAGTAAAAATATCTTCTTTGATTCTATAGTTTATAGGGAATAGTAAAATTATTTATAATCAAAATTAAATAAGAAAATAGAGGATTTTTATGAGATATAAAATATTGTGTATATGTGTGTTGCTTTTTATGCTTACAGGTTGTACTTTGGTGCGACCTGATTCTTCTACTACAGTAGTTTATTTAGATGATTCTAGCAAGGAAGAAAATAAAAAGAATCAAACAGAGAAAAGAATTCAAGATATTGAACCATTAGTAGAGTATCAAGAACCAGAACATCATCATGTTCAACTATTAGCGGTAGGTGATATAATGGTTCATCGATGGCAATTAGAAGGGGCTTATAATGCAGAAAGCGGTTTATATGATTTTAGCCATTCTTTTGAATATATTGCTCCCTATATAAAAAAATCAGATTATGCGATCGCTAATTTAGAAACTACTTTAGCAGGAAAGAAACGGGGATATCAAGGTTATCCTAGATTTAATACACCAGAAATATTAGCGAAAAATTTAAAAGACGCAGGTTTTGATATGGTAACAACAGCCAATAATCATTCTATGGATAGTAATGCAGAAGGAGTTCTTCATACTATTAATATATTGGAAGAAGTGGGATTAGATTATGTTGGAACGTATAAAAGTCAGGAAGATAGTGAACAAATTTTCATAAAAGAAATTAATAATATTTCTTTTGCTTTTTTATCTTATACTTATGGAACAAATGGTATTCCCGTTCCAATGGATCAATCTTATTTGGTAAATACGTGGAATATGTATGAAGAAAACCGATTAGAAGAGATGTATCAAAAAGTAAGAGAAGCAAAAAAATTAAATCCTGATTTTGTTGTTATTGCTGTTCATTTTGGAAACGAGTATCATTCCTTTCCCAATGTTCATCAAGAAAATATTGTGGATCAATTGTTTCAAGCCGGAGCAGATATTATTTTAGGAAATCATGCTCATGTTCTTCAACCTATTCAGGTGCGACAAATAACAAAAGAAGATGGTACGAAGAAAAAAGGAATTGTAATTTATTCGTTAGGAAATTTTATTTCGTCTCAAAAACCAACGAAAGAAGACCCCGCGCCAAAAGATGCAGGAGTTATTTTTGGCTTAGATATTGAAAAAATAGAAGGTGATTCCGCTATAATTAATAATATTCTTTTAATACCTACGTGGGTACAATGGATACGCAAGAATAATAAGCCTTTTCATAGAGTAATCGCTGTAGAACAAGCATTAAGAGATGCCGAAGAAGGACAAACAAATTTTAGTAATGTGGAACTTCAAACGATGAAAAGGGTTAAAGATCAAACTTTAAAACACTTAATGTATTATTTAGAAGAAGATATAGAAGTAGAAGATGATATTTATTACATTCGTTTGCAAAATTAATATTGACGTACATTTTATTTTTGTGTATAATCATAGTTAGTGCTTTTAGAATAACCCAATAGTTGTAAGGCAAATGATTTGCCAGAAGCACAATCTATGCAACTGGAGGGAGGGTGGAGAGACTTATGTCAAACGTGAGAGTAAAAGAAAATGAGTCTTTAGATAGCGCACTTCGTCGTTTTAAACGAAATTGTGCAAAGGCAGGTATTCTTCAAGAAGTTCGTAAGCGAGAACATTACGAAAAGCC